>ERZ791922.598-NODE-598-length-20454-cov-3.356880_pt1 | contig 20454 bp, 17 predicted proteins | sample MGYA00510134_ERZ791922 | MGnify/ENA primary metagenome ERZ791922 (study PRJEB30046, sample SAMN00792101) | human gut metagenome | study: EMG produced TPA metagenomics assembly of the A metagenome-wide association study of gut microbiota in type 2...
TAAATTCATCATAGCCTTTAAAGGAAAGTAAAAATTATTTTTCTTCTATTCTATTGAAAATTGCAGTTACTTTTCTAATATATATTGTAGATAGTTTTGATACATGAGATAATATATAATAAAGAGTAAAAAAGAAAGAAAAATAAATAGGGAGATAAGATAATATTTATTTTTTTTATTTAATGAAAAATTAGGTAATGGAAGTAACGTGGAGAGGAAACATGAGTCAATATACAAGAGAATATAAAGGTAATAGTTTAATAGAGTTTTTAGACAATTATGTTGTTGTTGATATTGAAACAACAGGATTTAGTCCTGTAGTAAATGAAATCATCGAAATTGGTGCACTTAAAGTCGTAAACAATGAGGTTATAGATGAATTTAATGTTTTGATTAAGATTGAATCAAAAATTCCTGATAATATTGTCAGACTAACTGGAATAACAGATGAATTATTGAATGATTCTGGTATCGATGCAAGGGAAGCAATTATACTATTTGATAAGTTTGTTTGTGATTCTGTTTTAGTAGGACACAATGCAAATTTTGATGTAAATTTCTTATATGATTATTTTGAACGTTATATCAAAAAACAACTTACAAATGATTTTATTGATACCCAACGAATTGCTAAAGGACTAATAAAAGATACATATAATCATCAATTAAAAACACTTGCTAGAAAGTTTGATATTCAAAATACAAATGCCCATCGTGCGCTTAATGATGTTTATGTAACAAATGAGTTATACAAAAAATTGAGGCATTATAGTGAGCATTACACTGAAATTCGAATGAAAGAGATCGCCCCTCTATTAATAATGGATGATTTATTAATGAATAAAAAAATATCATTTAAAACAAAACTAAAATTTTTGGATAATAGTGTAATAGAAGCAGTTTTAACAAAATTAAATTCTAAACCGTATTTCTTTCTAGCTAAATATGCTGATATTTTAGTTGTTAATGATAATACATATGAAAAATTACAAAAACCATTAGATGAAAATGATCAGTATATGAGATTCTTTAATGGATGGATGTTTAATGCACAAAATAGAATGAAAGAAAATAATTTAATTGTTATTTCAGAATCAGATTTTTGCAATAAACTTGGAATTCCCACAACATTTAAAATTGATAAAGAACTTGATGAAAAAAACATATTGTATGGTAAAACATGTGTATTTACTGGCACACTAGAAAGAATGAGTAGGAAGCAAGCTGAAACAATAGTTACAAGTATAGGTGGTATAATTGGTAAAGGTGTAACAAAGAAAACAAATTACTTAATTTTAGGTAATAATGACTATAATGCAGCAGTTAAAAATGGAAAATCATCTAAACATAAAAAAGCTGAAGAATTACAGGCAAAAGGTTCTGAAATAGAAATTATTCCAGAAGATATATTCTATGAATTAATCGGAGAAGGTGAATAACATTTACAATAAAGTAATCTAATTTATCAGATAAACTACATTTATATTAATTAATTTAAAATTAGATTATGATGATTATAGACACCTCTCAAAAGAGCGCGTATCAAGCAGTAAATGTTGCTCTAGTATATCGAAACTGGTTGATTGGTTATCGAATTGCAGAAGAGACATTGAATGGTAATAAACGTGCTGAATATGGAAGTGAAGTTATTAAAAAACTATCAAAAGAATTAACAAAATTGTATGGAAAAGGTTTTATAAAATCTAATTTATATAGTTTTTATAAATTTTATACAATGTATCCAAACATTGTCTGGAAAATCTACAAATAAGTTATTATCATGGTCACACTATCAAATCTTAACACAGGTGCATGATGATACATCAAGAGAGTGGTATGCTAATGAAGCATTGAATGAGTCTTGGAGCGTTAGAACTTTACAAAGAAACGTTTCATATCAATATTACTATCGATTACTAAAAGCACATAAAAAAGAACTCGTGAATATCAAAATGATAAATTAGAATTTATCTTAAATACTATAAAATTATAGAAAGGAAAATAACTATGACATTAGAAAATAAACTTGGCATCACTGATTCAGTAGAATTAGCTAAAGCTGAAGAAAAAATCAGTAAAAAAAGAGCAATAGAACTTTTTGAAAGTGGGTATTTGAATAATCTTGAAGCCGGAACTTTTAAATCACTTGCTGAAATACATAAATATTTATTTGATCTGATTTATGATTTTGCTGGGCAGATAAGAACTGTTAATATTGCAAAAGGTAATTTCCGTTTTGCTCCGCTTATGTATTTACAAGTAGCTCTTGAAAATATCGAAAAAATGCCGCAATCAACATATGATGAAATCATAGAAAAATATGTGGAAATGAATATTGCACACCCTTTTCGTGAGGGAAATGGCAGAAGTACAAGAATTTGGCTTGATTTAATTTTGAAAAAAGAATTAGGTCGAGTTGTTGATTGGAGCCTTGTAGATAAAGCGGATTATCTTTCTGCTATGGAACGTAGTCCCATTAAAGATATTGAAATCAAATATATATTAAAGCAAGCACTGACAGATAAAATCGATGACCGTGAGGTTTATATGAAAGGTATTGATCACAGTTATTATTATGAAGGGTATTCTACATTTAAAACAAGTAATTTGTAATTAAAATACTTTATCAGCAATAGAAGTTAATATTAAAGAACAGCCGTTACTTGTCGGTTTTTAATAAAAGAAAGAGAAACAATAATGGAAAAAAAAATAGTATCATGGTTTTAGGTTTTTGTAGGGGAACTATTTGCTATATTAGATTTTTGATAGTTGACAAATAATTAAAATTTTAATAAACTTTAATAGAATTAAATAAACTGGTTCGAAAGCCAAACCCAGTATAAAAAACTAAGAATAATAATAAAAGTGGCTTTGCCACTTTTTATTATTATTTGGCTTCAAACTGTAATTTTGGAGAGGTAAGAAAATGAAAAAAAGAAAAGATTTAATTAAGATGATTACTTTAAATGCAATGGTTGCTACTATTTATGCAGTGTTAACTTTGATGATTCAACCACTGGCATATCGAGAATTGCAATTAAGGTTATCAGAGATTGTTGTATTATTAGCGTTTTATAACAAAAAACTAATACCGGGGCTAGCAATAGGATGTTTTATAGCAAATATTCCTTCACCTTTAGGGGTTATTGATTGGATTGTCGGTCCTATTAGTACATTAGTTGTATGCTATTTTATGAATAGAGCAACGAATATTTATCTTTCGGCTTTAATTGGGTCAATAGCAACAGGATTAATTATTGGTGGGGAATTGTGTTTAGTTTATCATATGCCTTATTTAATTAATGCACTGTATGTTTTTATTGGTGAAGCAATTGTATTATATTTAGGAACAGTTGTTTTTAAACGATTAGAAAAGAATGTTAAGTTTATAGAATATATTAAGGAGTAATTATGGAGCGTTATAGTCGTATCTTAGAAAAAGATAAAAGAGAAATAGTTTTATTAAAGTCAAGACCATGTATATGGGGTAAGTGTTCGTTTTGTGATTATATTGAAGATAATGATATTGATCAAAATGAAAATAAGAAGATTAATGATGAAGTATTAAATAATATAACTGGTCAATATGGAGTGTTAGAAGTTATTAATTCAGGTAGTTTTTTTGAACTACCTGATGAAACAATAGAAAGAATATATAAAATTATTGGTGAAAAGAAGATAAAGAGATTATATATCGAAGCTCATTATTTATATAAAAAGAAAATAAAAGCTTTAAGAGAAAAATTTAAAATAGAGATTATCGTAAAAACTGGTATCGAAACTTTTAATGATGAAATGAGAAACAATGTTTTAAATAAAAATGTTCATTTTGACAAAATCGAAGAAATATTAGAAGATTTTGATTCACCTTGTTTAATGGTTGGTATCCAAGGTCAAACTAAAGAGATGATTAGAAAAGATATTGAAATACTAACCAAATATTTTGATCATGGAACAATTAATATATATCGTAATAATTCTACTCCAATAAAAAGAGATGAAGAAGTAATAAAATGGTTTGATGAAGAATATCATGATTTAAAAAATAATAGTAAATATGATTATTTAGGAATCCCTACTGATTTTGGAGTTGGAGATTAAAATTTAGATATAAATTAAATACAGATAGACATAGATCAAGAGTATAGTCTCTTTAGGCTAAAAGAACAATGGATTGTATAGTATATTGGTGGTTTCTTTAAAATAGTTAGTAATATTGTTTTTATGACAATTATATCTTATTAGTACTAAAATATAGATATTTTACTAATACAACTTATGGTTATATTAAGAAAAATAGCTATATTAAAGAACTTATTAAAGAAAAACAAGAACAACTAGCATATTGTATCTTGAGGAATTAGTCTAAAATTGATAGAATAGGTATGTAAAAATATTTAGATTAGGAGTGGAATGTATGGCTATTTTAGCAGGTGATTTTAAAACAGGATTAACTTTAATTGTTGATGGTGATCCTTGTCAAGTTTTAGATTTTCAACATGTAAAACCAGGTAAAGGAGCGGCTATCTTAAAAACAAAGATGAGAAACTTAAAAACTGGTGCAATTCAAGAAAGAAACTTTAATGCTTCTACTAAGTTTGAAGCAGCAAACATTTCTAGAAAAGCAGCACAATATTCATATGAAGCAGATGGTACATATTATTTTATGGATATGGAAACATATGAAACATATGAATTAGCAGAAGATCAAGTTGGTGATACTAAATATTATATTATTGAAGGTTCAGAGGTATCATTAATGTTCTTTGAAGGATTATTATTATCTGTATCAGTTCCAGAAAAAGTGGAATTAACAGTTGTAGAAACAGATCCAGCAATCAAAGGAGCACCATCTAACCAAACAAAAGATGCTGTTACTGATACTGGATTATCATTACGAGTTCCTCAATTCATTGAACCTGGAGAAAAAATTGTAGTGTTTACAGCAGATGGTAAATATGCAGGAAGAGCTTAATTAAGCTCTTTTTTAAAATTATGAATAAGGTTGTATTAATTACTGGTGGAGCTCAGGGAATTGGAAAGGCAATTGCCTTAGAACTTGGAAAACAAGGTTATGATATTGTTATAAATTATTTAACATCAAAAAAAGAAGCTGAAATATTAAAAGATAAAATTATCAAAGATTATGGGGTACGATGTATAGCCATTCAATGTGATGTTTCTAAGGAAAATGAAGTAGATAAAATGATAGCTACTATTGAAGCAAAACTTGATGGTGTTGATATTTTAATCAATAATGCTGCAATTGATTTATCAAACTTATTTCATTTAAAAAATGCTGAAGAATTTAGAAAAACATTAGATGTAAATGTAGTAGGGGCATTTAATTGTAGTAAGCGGGTATATCGTCATATGATTGATCAAGAATATGGAAGAATAATAAATATTTCTTCAACTAATGGGATTAATACTTATTATCCAATGTGTATTGATTATGATGCAAGTAAAGCAGCGTTAATTTCAATGACGCATAATCTGGCTTTCGAATTTGCACCATATGTTAATGTAAATTGTATTGCCCCAGGATTCATTGGTACTGAAAATGAATTAGATGGATATGATGAAGAGTTTTTAAAGGAAGAAACAGAAAAAATAATGGTTAACCGTTATGGTAAACCAGAAGAAGTAGCTTATTTAGTTAAGTTTTTAATTAGTGATGAAGCAAATTTTATCAATAATACGATAATTCGTATTGATGGCGGACAAAAAGGAAGCTGTTAAAAATTGTTTAAGATTAATAAATTTGGCATAGAGTCGTCTATGCCTTTTTCTTTAGAGAGAATACTTTAAAATTTGGATAGTTAAAAAAGGAGCACTATACATTATTGTGCTCCTTTAACCAAAGTTATTTTATTACATGACAGCTTAAAATTCCATAATATTTAAAGCATTCAACTGCTTTTTCATCAATTACTTCACCACAAACCAAAATAGGAACTGCCGGTGGACAACCAACCGAAGCTTTTGCTAGGACTTTACCAACACATTTATCGATAGGTAATGTTTCAAAAGGTGAAAGCATAGCCTCACGAATTGACATAGATTTAGTTGGATAGGAAAATTGAGGTAGTGAAATATTAATTGCTTGCTTACGGGGAATTTTTATTAAACAATCAGTCAAATATTGGATATCCGCTTCTTTATGTGAAGGCGTAAACATAAAAACAGCATAGTCTGGATCAGAAAATTCCACAATTATATTTTGCTTTGCTAATAACTTGGCAAATTCATTTCCACTATATCCATAATCCTTTGTAGCAATCGTTAATTTAAGTGGTTCATTACCAATAAGCTGATAGCCATTTTCGATAAGCTTTTGCTTCATAGTATCAATGATTGGAATAAAATCAGTTAATTTATTTGTCAGTTGTTCTAAATATACATTCGCTAAATCCAAGGATTGCAGTATCAAATAGGAAGGACTTGTAGATCCAAATAATCGAAAAGCTTCTTTTACATCACTATCTAAAAAAGATAATCGTTTTTTTGATAGATGAAGATAAGCCCCTCCAGTTAATACAGGAAGTGTTTTATGAGCTGAATCACAACACATATCACAACCTAAATCAATTGGATGCAATGAAGTAGGGAGAAACTTCAAATAAGTGCCATGTGCATTGTCTACTAATAATAAGACATCATATTTATGACAAACATTCGCTAATTCAAAAATTTTAGCTTGATTACCTAAATAATCCGGTGAAGTAATATAAACAGCCACAGGTAACTGTTTAGCTTTTTTTAATTCTTTATCGAGTGTATTTGGTTCGATTAGACAAGATAGATACGTATTATGGGGCGAATATAACCACTTTACTGAAAAGTCTAATAAGGCAACAGCACTAATAAATGTGCTATGTGCATTTCTTGCAGCCCAAATTAAAGGATTTTTAGATTTTTCTTTGGCATATTGTAAAGTTAGTGATAACATCGCCCGAATAGCGTGTGAAGAACCTTCAGTTGAATAAAAAGTTCGTGAATTAAAAAGTTTGCTTGCGTTTAATTCACTTTCTTTGATGATGCCATGGGCTTCATATAAACTATCTGCTCCAACGATTTCGGTGATGTCGTAAGCCTCACACCCTAAATAGGAAGCCCCTTTATGACCGGGCATATGAAATCGTTTGGGATTTTGCTTATTATAACTAACGATAAAATCATGAATTGGTGTTTTCATTATTCATTTCCTGAAAAAGCTCGATTAATGGCTACCATAATTGCACATTCCATTCTTTTGCGGAATAACTCACACCCAGCTTCATAAACACCAGTAATTGAACCTGTAGCATGATATGCATTTGCTGCACAACCACCTGAGCAATAAAGTCTTGCCCAGCAGTCTTTGCATTCTGGATGCGCGTAAACGTTACATGAAGCAAATTTATCTTGGATTTGATGATTTGTTACACCTTTCCAAACATCACCTAATTTAAATTTTTCATCACCTACGAATTGATGACAAGGATATAAATCACCCCAAGGAGTAACTGCCATATATTCAGTTCCTGAACCACACCCAGAGATTCTTTTATAAATACAAGGACCACTAGTAAGATCAATCATATAATGATAGAAAGTGAATGGATCATTTTCTTTATCGTGTTTTAACATAAGTTCAGCCAGTTTTTCATATTGATCCATTACAATTTCCATGTCTTCTTTAGTTAGAGCAGATGGATCGTCAGCTGCACTTACAACAGGCTCCATACTTAGTTCACGGAAACCAAGATCTAACATAGTTTGAACATCTTTTAAAAAGTCAGGATTTGCATGTGTAAAGGTACCACGCATATAATAGTCTTTGCCACCACGTGCTTCAACAAGCTTTTGGAATTTTGGAACGATTTTTTCCCAACTTCCTTTGCCAGCATAATCCACACGATAACGATCATGGATTTCTTTACGACCGTCTAAACTCAATACTACATTACTACATTCACGATTGGCAAATTCAATAACTTCATCATCAATTAACATTCCGTTTGTTGTTAAAGTAAAGCGGAAATTTTTGTTTTTTTCTTTTTCAATTGAACGAGCATAAGCCACTAAATCTTTTAACACTTGGAAATTCATTAGCGGTTCACCACCAAAAAAGTCAACTTCAAGGTTATGACGAGTTCCTGAGTTTTCAACTAAAAAGTCAAGAGCTTGTTTACCAACCTCAAAACTCATTAAAGCACGCTCACCTTTATATTTTCCTTGGCTTGCAAAGCAATACGAGCAATTAAGATTACAAGTATGAGCAACGTGTAGACACAAGGCTTTTACAACACCTGATGTTTTTTCTTTTAAAGTTCCAGCCATCGATTCAAAAGTATCATCAGCAAAAAGTTTTCCGGCATCTTTAAGTTCAGTGATTTGTTGATAGCATTCATACAAATCATTTTCACTAATATCCAATCGATCTTTATAAAGTTCTTTCATTTCTGAAATCAATGTATCTTTATCTTTATCAAGATACTTAGCTATCATTTCATAAGCTACTTCATCAACTGCATGAACAGAGCCTGAACAAACATCAAGGACGATGTTATATCCACCTAATTTATATTGATGTATCATATTTTAATTTCTCCTTTATAATATAAAAAATGTCGCCAAGTTGGCGGCATTATTTTTTGATTTAAATTACTTCTCGTTTTTCTTGTTTGTGTTTTCACATTTCTGATTAGCAATACCACAGCTAGTTTTGCAAGCAGATTGACAAGATGTTTGACACTCACCACAACCACCGTTTTTGGCGCTATCACAAAGATTACGAGTTTCAAGAGTCATAATGTGTTTCATAATAATAAACCTCCTAATTATGATTTTTTATAGGTATCGATATTTTATACATTATTGAATAATATCTCGGTTAAAGTTTATCATTTTTATAACAAAAAGTCTATAGCTTATTCCTATTTTAAAAAAATCGAGAAAATCATTTTAATCCAACTTCTTTTTCATATTTGATAGTGCCAGTAAAATCGATAGTTTTCCATATTCAAATGTTAAACCACCTTGTAAATATAATGTATAAGGTTCAATAACAGGGGCATCAGCACTTAATTCAATTGTACTACCTTGGGTAAAGCTACCAGCAGCCATAACTTCATCAAATGGATACCCAGGCATTGGTGCTGGTAAAACACGGACAAATGAATCAATCGGACTTGTCTGTTGAATACCTTGAGTAAAACTTACTAAATTATCTTTAGTTTTAAGTTCTAAAGTTTGAATAATATCAGTACGTGCTTCATCGTAGCGAGGAGATACATTAGAATATCCTAGCTTTTCTAACATATAAGCTGTAAATACAGCTGTTTTTAAGGCATTTTTGACAGCATTAGGAGCCATAAATATTCCCTTAAAAAAAGTATTGTTTAAATTAAAGTTTGCACCTAAATCCTTTCCAATTCCAGGAGCAGTTAAACGCTCAGCAACCATATGAATCAATGCTTCATTTCCAGCAACATATCCACCTGTTGGCGCAATCCCACCACCAAGATTTTTCATTAATGATCCAACAACAACATCAGCACCAACATGTCCTGGTTCTTTAGTTTCTACCAATTCTCCATAACAATTATCTACCATGATAATAACATTTTTGTTAACTGTACGGATCTTATTAATAATTCTTTCAATTTTAGAAATAGAAAGTGATTTACGATGAGAATATCCTCTTGATCTTTGAATTTCTACCAATTTAACATTATTCTCTTTCAATCGATTAATAATACTTTCATCATCAAAATCATCATTAATCAATTCAATCTGTTCATACTTAACACCATTTGCTTTTAAAGACAGACTAGAATTACCACTGATTCCAATCATTTCTTGTAAAGAATCATATGGAGCTCCAGTTAATGAAATCATTGTATCTCCATGTTTTAACAGCGCAGAAAGCGTTAAATAAATTGCATTTGTTCCACTCATAATTTGTGGCCGTACTAAAGCATCTTCACAACCAAGAACAGTAGCAAAAATCTTTTCTAATTTATTTCTTCCTTCATCGTAATTTCCATATCCATTAATATCACTAAAATCAGAATAAGAAACTCTATTATCAATAAATGCAGATAAAATACGATTAGAATTCGTTAAACAAACCGCATCAATTTCTTTATAGATATCTTGTAAAACTGTATCAGATTCCTTAGCTAATTCTAGTAAATCTGGATTAATCTGTTCGAGTATCAAATATAAAACCTCCTATAAATAATTCATTGCTTATTATACACGAATATTATTGATTTGTGTTGTTATCTATGAAAGTAAATAATATATTTTATGAAATATTATCGATAGTCATAATAAACTTGATAGGTTTATTGTATTTTTATGAACAAGTCAAAAAAGCTAAATTAATATTAAATAGATAGATTAACTATTTCATACAATATTATTTTATTAAAAAATTTCCTATAACATTTGTTCATTAAATAGTATAATTTATTTAGGTATGATTTATCTTTGTTTTAAAAGATAAAAAACTAAAATCAATTGGAAATGATGAGGGGAATAAGAAAAATGAGTAATAGAGATTATATAAGAGCAGGTTTTATAGACATAATTAAAGAACAATTAAAAGAAAATTTAGAGCCTAGTACTACTAAGATGTATCAACAAATTATTGATCATGGTATAAGCGAAACAAGAGCTATTGAATTACTTGCATTTTATTTAGAAGTGTTTGTTAAAGAAAGTTATTTTGCTGATGAGTTTGATAATGAAAAATGGAAAGATTTTTTAGAAAAAAATAATCATGATTATCATATTCCTGGTGAGTATGGATTTGATGTTCAAGAAGAACGTACTAATTTACGAGCAATTACAAGAAATTATGGTAAAATAAAAACAGACGCAGTAGGAAAATGGGAAAATGAACTTTATTCAATCGAATCTTATTTATTAGCACTTTTTGAGCTATTTGAAATTAATAGTTATGAGGCAAAAAAAATCATTCATATTGTTATCAATCGATTATTCGATTTGAAAAATGGATATACTAGCGACTATACAGATTATGCACATGAAGATATTTTATCATTGGCAGATGGTTTAGAACAAATATGTAACCCTTATGTAAATCCGCATTTGTATAAGTATTTGTCACAATATGTTGACTTAGAAGACAAATCACAATTTTCATTTATATTTAAAAGTGTTTTTATATCACTTGCAAATGCATTAGATACTATTATTTATTATGAAAAAAGAGCAGGAAGTGATGGGTATTTTGATTTTATAAGTCAATTTATTGATATTGAAGAATGTATCAAAGATGGGCCAGTGTTCTTTTTTAATGATGAAACATTAAAAAAATAATAATTGTTATCATGAAGTTATCTGCTTGCTAAGTATATTAATCATTTATTAAAAAATCATTCAAGTCAGCAAGCAATAAATTATAGAAATATCAAGAATGAGTAACGATTTTAAGAAGAATAGCTAAAATTACAGGTGGAAAAAAGAAATCCAAAACATAATGTCTAGAAATAGAAGAGATATTAATGCTTGAAATTATCTTTGTGTGACACTTGTTTGTATAGTTAGCTCTTCGATTAATGCTATATCGTTACTTTACTTTTTATATAAAAAATATAAACAGAGGAAGAAAAAGATATATCGAGTTATAATAAAAGTATTTTATTTTGTATATAACTTATATATAATTTACCATATTGAGAGGTAAAAATAATGGAAATATCAAACAAGTTGACCAAAGCAATTAAAGAAGTCAATTATTTAAGAGTAGAAAATGCAGCACGTTATCGTGTTATCATGCGATATTTCTTCTTAGAATATGAAAAAATACATTATTGGCTTCATAAAGAAGATATTTATGAAATGATGACAGGTCTTGATGAGTTTCAAAATTACACGATGGATTTATGTCAACAAGACTTGCAAAGTTTAGTAGAGTGGGGCAATTTAACTGCTATTCAAGATAGTCAAAAAGTTAAAACTGTTGAGGATTTTAAAAATCGTAAATATCGTTATCAGTTGACAGAATATAGTGTAGAAATTGAACGATTAACTATTCGTCTAGAAAATTTAGAAATTGAAGGCGCTTCATTAGAACCAACATTATTAGAGCGAATTTATCAAAATTTATGTCAGATTAATGAAGTAAAAAATAAAAAAGATAGTGAAATTCATGCCTGGTTGCAATATTTAATTAATGATTTTATTACTTTAAATCAAAACTATCAGGATTATATTAAAACTTTAAATAGCGCTAAAGCTGAAGAATTAATGAAAACTGAAGCGTTTTTAGTTTATAAAGATAAATTAATCAGTTATTTAAGATCATTTGTTAAAACAATGCAAGAAACAGGTAATTTAATTGTTTTGCAATTAGAAAGTATCGATCAAAATCTTTTAGAGAAATTAATTAATCAAGCAGTTAAATATGAATTATCAATTCCAAGAATTGATGTTGAATTAGATGAAAAAAACGTATATGACAATTATTGTGGAAAATGGGACAGTTTTTATCGCTGGTTTGTTGGAAAAGAAGGCCAAAATGAAATTGATCGTTTAAATGATATTACTAACGAAATCATTCGTAAAATAACTCGATATGCCACTCAAATTGTTGAATTAAATAATCGTGGTTCTAATCGTAAAGAACAATATGAACATTTAGCGAAAATTTTTTTAAAATGTCGTGATATAAATGAAGCTCATTGTCTAAGTGCTTATGTTTTTGGAGTTAGTGATTGTTTACATTTAAAAAATCTTAGTCTAAGGGAGACTGATAATATAAATAGTGGCGTTTATGATGAAAAACCAGATACTCTAAAATTTGATAGTCACTCTAGAATTGTTCGTAAAAAAACAATAAGAAAGCCATCAACAGATTATACATTAGAAAGAAGAATGCAGCAGTTAGAAATTGAAGAAAATATCGCCAAACAAAAAGAAAAGATAAATAAATTAATTATCAATAATCAAATTACTTTTAATAATTTACCAGTGATTGATGAACAAACTCGTAAAACATTATTATCATGGTTATCAAAAGGATTAGCTCAGACAAATCGAAAAGCTAAAACTGATGATGGTAAAGAATTTTACATTGACGAGCAAGAAATTGATGAAGAATGTGTTGTAAAATGTTATGATGGTAATTTTATAATGCCATCATATAAAATTGTTTTCTTGGAGGAAACTAATGAATACTAAAGAAATACTATTATCTAAAAGATGGGTTTTAAAAAAAGATGATCGGGATATGTATTATCGGATTAAAGATGATGCTAAAAATCTAAAAAGAATTTTTCAAGATAATTTTGGATATCCCCTAATTAGCCATCAAAATTTTATAAAAATTGATAAAGTTCCCGGAAAAGCTGAACCTTGGATGGGAATAACAGAATTTCAAAGTGTCGAAGAATACCAGATTTTATGTTATATTTTAATCTATTTAGAAGATAAAGATGCTGATGAACAGTTTATCTTGTCGTATTTGACAGAATTTATTCAAATGCAATTAAATGTTAGTGAAGATTACTGGTTAAAGTTTACAAATCGTAAAAAGTTTGTAAATGTTCTAAAATTTTGTTTAAAAGAACAGCTTTTTATTCAGGATGATGGAGAAATGGAACATTTTATTCAAGATGAAAATGTTGAAGTTTTATTTGAAAACACTGGGTTATCCAGATATTTTATGCGTAATTTTGTTTATGATATTTTTGAAAATCAAACTCCTCAGGATTTTATGAAAGAAGATTGGATTGGTTTACAACAAGATCGTGGAATTGTTAGAAAGCAAAGAATTTATCGAAGACTTATGCTATCGTGTGGAATTTATAAAGAAGATGAAAATAATGATGATTTTACTTTTATTCGTCATTATCGTAAAAGAATCCAAAATGATTTTCAAGAAATTTGTCCATGTGAATTGCAGGTTTATAAATCTAGTGCCTATTTGATATTAGATGAAGAAGTTAGAATTGGAAAAATGTTTCCAAAAAACAATACCTTAGATGAAATGATCATTATTATTATGGCTTATTTAAGAAAAAGAATTAAAAACTCTGATTTAAAAAAAGATAATAATGAAATGGTCGTTATTTCTACAAGTCGATTAAAAAATACAATTGAAAGAATGATCAAAGAAAATGAGAGCTTTTTACCAGCAACATATCGAAAAAAAAGTCGATCACTATTTATTGAAGAATTATATCAATATTTAATCGAATTAGGGTTTGTCCAAGTAATAGACGATAATAATTTAGTATTATATCCAGTAATTGGAAAGTTAGCTGGGAATTATCAGGAGGGATAGTATGAGTGTAAGTCGATGGAAAATGAATCGTTTAGGATTAGTTGATTTCTGGTGTTATGAAGATGATGAGTTTGATTTTGAAAACGGTCATATGTTACTTAGAGGTAGTAATGGGAGCGGTAAATCGGTTACAATGCAAAGTATGATTCCTTTGTTATTAGATGGAAACCGTAGCAGTGAACGACTAGATCCATTTGGTACTCGCTCTAGAAAAATGGACACTTATTTAATCGATGAAAATTCTGAACGTGATGAAAGAATTGGTTATTTATATTTAGAATTTAAAAGATTGGCTAGTGATGTTTATAAAACGATTGGAATGGGTATAAGAGCTCGTAAAAATAAGCCACTAGAAACCTGGTATTTTGTAATTGAAGATAATCGACGGGTTAATATTGATTTTAAATTAATGGAAAACCATTTTACTTTAACAAAAAAGCAATTAGAAAATGTACTTGGTAATCAAGTTATTTCTAGTCAAAAAGAATATATGCAAAAAGTAAATGATAGTTTATTTGGATTTGAAAATATTGATGATTATAAAGATGCTATTGATTTATTATTACAATTGCGATCTCCTAAATTATCTAATTCTTTAAGCCCATCAAAAATCAATGAAATATTAGCCCAATCATTGCAACCACTAAGTGAAGATGATTTACGACCAATGAGTGAAGCGATAACCAGTATGGATAATCTGCAAGATGATTTACAAAATTTAAATACCAGTTATGATGCAGCTAAGCGCATAAATCAGGCTTATGATGTTTATAATAAAGTTATTTTAGTTGATAAGTGGCAAAAATTTAATCGTGAAAACGAACAACAAAATCGTATTATAAAAGAAATCAAAGACAAAGAAGTAAATTTAAATAAAATCGAGATTGAATATCATCAATTACAAGAAGAATTGCAAAAAAATAAAATTAATTTAGAAATTAAACAAAGTGAAAAGAAAGATTTAATAAACCCAAATATTGAAAACATGCATAGTGAATTAGTAAATTTAAAAGATCAAAATAAAACAATTTCTATCCAAATTACTCAAAAAGAAGACCAGCATGAAAACAAAGCTAATAAAGTAATCGATTTACAAAATCAGATTGAAAAATACCAAAATGAAATGTATCAGTTAGAAAAAGAATTCAATCAAATTACCAATACATTAAATCGTATTATTGAAGATTTTCCTTTTAGCGAACATAGTGTTATTAAAGAAGCCTTAGATAATAATGAAAAAATAGATTTTGAGTACACTAAAAAATGTTTAAAACAAGAAAAAAATAACACCCAAAATATTATTAATTTATTTAATCAATACGATTCAATTCAAGAACAAATAAAAGATATTGATGATGAAATAACAATATATAATTCTAAATTAGTTAAATGGGGACAAAAATATCAAAATGCAATGAATCAATATTCTAATTGCGTTAATCAATATCAAGAATATTTTTATCAATTCAGTCAAACAAACCATATTTTAAAACTTAGCAGTTTAGATATCGAAACAATGACTAGCTACTTGATCGATTATGAATACAATCAAGAATATATGCCAATATATAACATTGTTCATAATAATTATCTAAAGCATTTAGAACAATTCACTAATGAATTAGCTTCATTAAAAACAACATTAAAATCGCATTATGAACAATATCAAACATTAGAAAATGAATATCAAAACTGGCTTAATAAAACTGATATTGAACCTGTTCGTGATGAATTAACAACATTATACCGTCATAATTTATCTAAAAAACAAATCGAATATATACCACTATTTAAATTATTGGAATTTGATCAGAATTTAGATCAAAATGAAAAAAATAAAATAGAAGAATTCTTAACACAGATGCATTTATTAGATGCAATTATTATTGAAGAAAAGTGGCAGGAATTATTGCTCAATAATGGTGATTTAGGACATGATTATTATTTATGGACTAAAAATAGTCTTAATGATTTAAAACCAGTACTTTTAAAAGTACCATTTGATAAAAATAGTTTATTACAATCATTAGAACAATTAGGAATTCAATTATCAGGAAATTTAGATATTAATGAAAGATATTTTAAAAATGGTATTCTCGAAGGTTCTATTGATGGAAACATTAATTCTAGTTATATTGGTTTTCAAAGTCGCGAACAATTTCGTCAAAAGAAATTAGAACAATTAAAACAAGAATTAGAAGATGAAAAGCACCAAATTGAAATAATTGATAATAAAATTAACACTTTAAATGATTCAGTTATTTTATTAAAACAAGAAATGCAATCTTTTAAAGATGAAAAAGAACTTAAAATTACATATCTACAAATAGAAAGAACCCAAAAAGAAATTGATTTTATTCAAGATAAAATCAATCAACTAACTAAGCATAAAAATGAAAAAGAAAAAAATCTTGAAAATATCTATCAACAAATAAAACAAGGCTGTAATGTACTATTGATCAATGTTTCTAAAGGTGCATTAATAAATCGACTTGAAAACATTGAAGAATATGATAATAGTTTAGATGAGTTGAAAAATAATCTTGATCATATTAATAACATAAACTCACTACTAACAATCAATCATGATAATTTATTAGAATTTCAAGAGGATGTTGATTTTTTAAATGCAGAAATAATTAAGTTAAAACATAACTATCAAATAAATTCAGGTAAGATTAATAATATTGAACAACAACTAAAGGAAGCAGGTTATACCGATTTACAACAAAAATTAGAACAGCGTGATCAAGAAATAGTCACTTTGCAACAAGCAATCGAAGATAATGTTTCTTTATCTTCAACAAAAAAAGCTGAACAATCTTATAATAAAGATGAATTAAATAACCTAAAGGAACAATTAACATTACAAGAAAAATATACTAAAAAATATCATGACATTTTAATGCAGGAAGTTCAATATGGCTTTATTTTTAAAGAAGATGATAATTTGTTTAAAAATTTAAAACAATTAGCTAGTAAAATAAAAATAAATAAACCTGTTAATGAATATGCAACTAGTTTGCAGGGAGTTTTTTTTGAACAAGCTTCATATTTATCACAGTATCATTTGACTCATGAAGTTAATGAATTATGTCATGAAGCTGATGATGTAACTGCTCATTTTATTATTAAAGCTACTTATTTGGGGAAGAAAATTCCTTTTATTGAATTACTAAATATTCTACAAGAACGAATTGAATCACAAAAAATGTTAATTCAAGAAGAGGATCGACATATTTTTGAAGAGATTCTAGTAAATACAATTGGTAAAAAAATAAGGGACCGTATTCAGGCTAGTCGACGCTGGGTCGATAAAATGGAACGTTATATTAAAGATATGAATACTAGTAGCGGATTACAATTGACTTTAAAATGGCAAAGTAAAAAATCTATAGATGATGATGAATTAGATATTCAAAATTTAGTTAAATTATTAGAAAAAGATTATCGTATTTTAAAAGATAGTGATCGTCAAAAAATTTCTCAGCATTTTAGAACCAAAATTGAAAACGCTCGCCGGTTAAGCCTTGATGAAAATATCTCTGCTTCATTTCATCAATTAATTAGAGAGGTAATGGATTATCGCCAATGGTTCGAATTTGTATTATATGCAAAAAAACCTAATGAAAATCGTAAAGAACTGACTAATCGAATCTTTTTTGCTTATAGTGGTGGTGAAAAAGCAATTTCGATGTATGTCCCATTGTTCTCTGCTGTTGCTGCTAAATTTGAAAGTGCTAGATTTGATGCGCCACATTTAATTGCTTTAGATGAAGCTTTTGCTGGAGTTGACGAAAATAATATTGATAATCTATTTGCATTAATTACCAAATTTGATTTTGATTATATTATGAATTCTCAGGTTTTATGGGGAGATTATCCATCTTGTCCATCACTAGCTATTTATGAACTATTTAGACCTAATAATGCTCCATTTGTTACTAAAATCGCTTATAAATGGAATGGTCATGAACGACGGGCTGTTATTAAATGATGTTAAAAGAATGTATTGAATATTTTAAACATCCTGGCTTTAAAAGATTCAATCAAGCTTGGATTAAAAAATATCAAAGTTTTGGACATTTAGGTGGTCAAATTACTTTACTTAATTTATCATCTTTAGAAAAAGAAACAATTGGTGCTTTTCTTGGAACTGATTTATCTAATGGAACATTAAAAATAAGTTATAGAAAATTTAATCAATTATTACAAGAAACAAAATTTGAAGGAATAGATTATCTTGATGTTTTAAATCATTTAGATAATAAACCAATTATTACCAATAAAGAAATAAAATCTAAAAAAATACTATTAATTGAAAACTTTAAAGAGTATTTTTTGACCAAGTATAGTCAAGATCACTGTTATCCGTGGTTATTAGCATATTTAAATAATGATGTTCAAGTAAATCGGTATATCTATAAAAATAAAAATGAGTTTTTAAAAAAATTAGATAAGATTGCTATGGCATTAAATAACTTACCAGTTTATCAAAATCAATATCTTTTATTACCAGTTTTTAGTCAGAAAATCACTGGAGATCCACATTTTTTTGATCAGGATTTTCATAAAAAACTATTAATAGATGGAATCACAGTATTATTAAAAGCTGACAAACAAAAACTCACATTACATAATATAAATGATATATTATTTCAAGCAGGATTATTAAAAGACGATCTGTCAAATAACTGTTATATTTGCCATCTTAAACCCGATACAACTTCAAATTGGGATGGGTTTTATCAAGACTATGAGCCATGGAATATGAATCTCTATAATTTGATGCAAGTAAAACAAAAATTTAAAGCAATGAATGTTTATATTGTTGAAAATCCATCAGTTTTTCGGGTTTTAGTAAATTATATTAAAGATAAGCAGCTAGATGTAGGATTGATTTGTAGTAATGGACAAATTAATCTATGTACGTATATGTTATTAGATTATTTAAGCCAAAGTGGATGTATCCTATATTATGCAGGTGATTTTGATCCAGAGGGATTACTAATTAGTGATAAATTGAAACAAAGATATTTAGATACACTTAATTTGTGGGGATATAGTAAAGAAAATTTTTATCAAATTTTATCTAAGCAACAACATCTTTCTAGTAAAAGAATGAAAAAGCTTTATAATCTTCAAACCCCTGTATTAAAAGATATTGCTGATTTAATAATTAAAAATGCTGCTTTTGGCTATCAGGAAGGTCTAATTTCTTTCTATAAAAAAACGATTAAGTAGAAACCTCAAGAGTATCTTCAATCTTGAGGTTTAAATATAAAACTCTTTTGTTTTGTGATAACTAAATATTATGTTTATTTGTAGTAATTGATTTTGTATGTATGCTAAATTACTTTATAGTTTAAGATTATCTAATCTTATAGTTTCATTTTCATGACATATTAACTGGATATGTCCATCTTTGATTAAATAACATTCACCATATATTGTTTCATGATCATCAATTAATAAATAACTTCCATCAACTAATGCAATAAATTGGTGATTAATACTATCATTATAAGTAATATCCTCAAATAATCTTTTTCCATCTAAAATATCATCTTTAATCATTTGATAATGAGGAATAATATTTCTCTTTGTTAAATCAAGACCTGAAATCCATTTATTGAAATTAGGATCTATTGATTCACCTTCTTTTTCTGGTTGACAATATACAATATCAGCACTATTCATACTACCAGCACTAATTGCTATGATAATTCCATCAAAGTCTTTTATTTTCTCTCTTAATTGAATTTCTTTAAAAAAATTATTTTGAGTTGGAATATGTCCACCACCTAAAAGAATAACATCATAGTTCATAAGATCATCTTTAGTAAAATTACTATATCTTTCATCTATTAAATTAAGACATTCAATTGATAAATTCTCTTTAAAAAAAACTTCTTTAAAAAAGTCACACATTTCATCATTTTCATCATAATCATCAGGACTTGCTGCAATAATACAGCATTTACTATTATCTTTCCAATATTTTTTTAATTGATCAACAAAATGATTCATTTTATCTAAACCATCTACTTTTCTACTATTATCTAGTGGTCCAGTTGGACTACTTGTTAAAAATATAGCCATAACATTATCTCCTTTATATTTTATTTATCTTTTTAAAAATTATAAAA
>ERZ791922.599-NODE-599-length-20425-cov-3.453461_pt1 | contig 20425 bp, 14 predicted proteins | sample MGYA00510134_ERZ791922 | MGnify/ENA primary metagenome ERZ791922 (study PRJEB30046, sample SAMN00792101) | human gut metagenome | study: EMG produced TPA metagenomics assembly of the A metagenome-wide association study of gut microbiota in type 2...
CCCGCCACTTCCACGTCCGTCCCTGAGAAATAGAACATGTACGGGGAAGGGTTGATCGTCCTGAGCACCCGGTAAGTGTTCAGCAGGCTTCCCTCAAAAGGAGCTGCCAGCCGGTTGGAAAGCACGATCTGGAAAATGTCGCCCTCCCGGATGTGATGCTTCGCCTTCTCCACCATGGAGCAGAACTCCTGCCGTTCAAACAGTGGGAGGACCTCTCCTGTAAGATGCCCGCCCGGTTCTTCCTTTTTCTCTCCGGCACGAAGAAGGGCACTCATCTGTTTCAATTCCATGACCGCCCGGTTGTATTCTGTTTCCAGAGTTTCCGGCTCCCTGTCCCCGAGAAACATGTTCGCGATCAGGATGATCTTCTGCCGGAAATGGTCAAAAGCGATCACCTTGTCGAAAAGCATCAGGTCCACATCTTTAAACGCCTCGGTATCTTCTGCCTCTGTCCGCACAGCAGGCTCACTGTATCCCAGATAATCATAGGAAAAATATCCCACCAGCCCTCCGGTAAATGACGGAAGATACTCAAAGCGTGGACTCTTGTGATCCGCAAGGATCTGCCGGAGATACCCGGACGGATCATCTGTCCTGAACCGGACTCCCCCTGCATTCATCTCACCGTTCATGCAGGTGATCTCCATCTTCGGGTCATATCCGAGAAATGTGTATCTGCCCCATTTTTCATCCGCCTGAGCTGACTCCAGCATGTAGCAGTGAGTAGATACATTCTTTAAGATCTTCATCGCTTCGATGGGTGTACAGATATCCGAAAGAATCTCGCAGCTCACCGGGAGCACCTTGTACTCCACTGTCTGCGCGGTCTTTCTGACGTCTTCGAATTTCGGTAAAACATTCATCGCTTCTGCCTCCTTTTCTGCGTCCGCCAGAGGATATTGATGTTTCCAGCCATGCCATTCATAATCCGGCTGGTCTTTCTTTACCAGATGGCATTCTATTCCATCCGCCGGATTATTCATGCAGGGCGTCCGCCCTATGCCGTCAGATTACTTGTAAAACAAAAAACGCCCTTGACAGATTTTTATTTCTGTCAAGGACGAATCATACAAAATAATTATAGTCCGCGGTGCCACCTCGAATTCACGGGAGAACTCCCGTACGCTTAGCAGGATACCATCATATCCCCGGCAACTAACGTATGCCTCCACGTCGCAGAATACTCTGCCGGATCTCTCCGTACATTTGACTGCGCCCTCAGCGGTCCATTTGACGACTTGTTTCTCACCCGGTTCTCAGCATCCCGGACTCTCTGTAAAGGCATGATCGCCGTTATCTCCGCTTCATCAGTTTAGCGTATTAACTTGTGGTTTACGATACCACGGTATTTTTGAATTGTCAACAATTTTTAAGAAATCCTTCCATTATCCATCTCATAGACCACATCTGCCACATTCATGGTGGACTTTCTGTGGGACACCAGCAGTACCGTCTTGTCCCCCCTGCCTTCTTTCAGGGATTTCAGGATGATCCCCTCATTCAGGGAATCCAGGTTGCTGGTCGGCTCGTCCATAAGGACAAAAGGAGCGTCGTGCAGAAATGCGCGCGCGATCCCGATCCGCTGCTTCTCCCCTCCTGAAAGCGTATCGCCCAGCTCGCCCACTTTCGTGTCATACCCCTTTGGCAGAGTCATGATAAACTCATGGATGGATGCCTTTTTTGCAGCTTCCATGATCTCTTCTCTGGATGCCCCCGGCTTGCCGACAGCGATATTATTTGCGATGGAATCATGAAACAGGCAGGTCTCCTGCGTCACATAGGATTCCATTTCCCGCAGATCTGCGGTATTGATATCCCGCACGTCCCTGTCTGAGATGCTGATCTTACCTCCCTGCACATCCCAGAACCGCATCAGGAGCTTTAGAAGCGTAGATTTCCCGGAGCCGCTCGCCCCGTGGATGCCGATGATCTTTCCCCTCGGGATTTCCACGGAGTAGTCCTTCAGGATCTTTTCTGTCTCATAGGTAAAGTCCACATGCTCCGCGGCCGCCTTTGTAAATCCTGCGGCAGCTTTCCCTTCTACTTCTTGCACCTGAGGCTCCTCTTCTAACAGGGAAAGCACCCTCTCCCCGCTTGCAAGCGTCTGGTTCAGATTGTTGGAGAGGCTTGCAAGCGCCGTTACAGGTCCAAATGATCCCATCATGGAAATGGTTCCCACAAGCATGCCTGTCATGCTCACTTCTCCCGCCTGCTTCAGAATGATCATCAGGAAAAGCATGGCAAATGAAAAGGCCAGGATCGCCAGGTTCGTGACAGAGCGCTGGGAAGCTTCCAGACGGTTCAGGTCTTTCTGCACCCTGCTCAATTCATCTGACCGCTCTGCCATCTCTTTCCTTCTCTTCCCGCCCTGACAGTACTGGATCGTCTCGTCCAGGCCCCTCAGAGAGTCCAGGATAAAACTATTCAGCTCCCCGAATCCGTCCCGGAACTCCATACCCTTGTCCGCGCCCCTGCTCCCGAAAAACAGCGGGATCACCGCTCCGACTACGATATATCCGGCAAGCGCAAGGACAGCAGCAACAGCAGAAAATTGTCCGATAAACAAGACCATTACCAGAGAGGTCAGCACTGCTATGGCAATGGGTGAGATCGTGTGGGCATAAAACACTTCCAGAAGCTCAATGTCCGAGGTAATCACAGAGATCAGATTTCCTTTGCCGCGCCCTTCCAGCTTCGCCGGGCACAGCTTCCGGAGTGCGGCAAACACTTTATGGCGGATGATCGCCAGAAGCTTAAACGCGATAAAGTGGTTGCAATACTGCTCCCCGTAATGCAGGATGCCCCGCATCACTGCCATAACAGCCAGCGCGATGAACAGAGTCTGCAGCGGCATCCCTGGGAAGATTCCTGCGTTTTCCGGAGTCAGGGCATATCCCAGGACTTCCTGCATGGGCTCCAGGATGATATGCATCAGCCCGAAGCCCGCCAGGATCGTAAGGAAGATGGCGCACAGATACCCGATGGTTCCCAGTGCGATGGCGAGGAGCATGACCGGAAGAAGGGGCTTCACAAGACCGATCATCTGCCCCATAATACGGATCCCGCTCCTTCTTGCGTGCATCCTTTCATTGCTCTTCCCTGCCGGGTGCATGCTGTCTTTGCTCATAGTGCCTCCGCTCATACCGCCGCCTCCTTTCCATACTGCTCCAGTTCCATCTGTGACCGGTACAGCTTCGCATATTCCCCATTCCGCTTCATCAGCATTTCATGTGTTCCTGTCTCAACTGCCAGACCGTTTTTCAGCATATAGATCCGGTCCGACTTCACCACGTTCGCCAGACGGTGTGAGATCAGGATGACCGTTTTGGTCTCCGCAAGAGAATAAACCGCTTCCATGATCATCTCTTCACTCTCCGCATCGATATTAGACGTTGCTTCATCAAATATGTAGACCGGCGTGTCATGCAGAAGAGCTCTGGCAATGGCCAGACGCTGGCACTGTCCTCCCGAAAAATTGCCGCCTTTCTCCGCAACCGGCGTGCCAAGCCCCTGCTGCGCCTGAAGGAAGCCCCACAGGTTCACTTTCTCAAGTGCTTCCCTCATCTCCGCCTCCGCGGCGTCTGGTTTTCCCATCCGCAGATTCTCTTCCACTGTCCCCCTGAACAGATAGCTGTTGTGGCTGATCAGGGTAATATGATCCATCAGGCTGCCTTCCCGGATATCGGAAAGCTCTTTTCCCCGGACTGTTACACTGCCTGTGTATCCTTTATTCCTGCCCATGAGGATCGCCGCCGCGGTGCTCTTTCCGCAGCCCGAAGTTCCCACAATCGCGGTAAAGCTTCCCGCCGGGAATTCCATGTCAATCCCCTTTAAGATCTCCCGGTCCTTTTCATAAGAAAAATGTACGCCGGTAAATGAGATGCTGATCTCCCCGTCATTCAGTTCTTCCGCCCCCTCCGCCGGTTCCGGCAGATCCAGGAGGGCAAAAATCTTATCGCTTGCCGCCATACCGTTCATGGCGATATGGAAGAAAGAACCGAGAAGGCGCAGAGGGATAAAAAATTCCGCTGCCAGCAGGATCAGCATCAACGCGCCGTGCAGGCTTAAATGGCCTGCCATGAATTCCGAGAGCGTAACGATCATGCCTGCCGCAGCCCCGCCATAGGCAATGATATCCATCACGCTGGTCGAATTCAGCTGCATGGTCAGCACCTTCATGGTAATCCGACGGAACCTCTGGGATTCCTCATCCATTTCAGCCGCCTTATTCTCATCCGAACGATAGATTTTCAAAGTCGTCAGCCCCTGAAGATTCTCCAGAAAACTGTCTCCCAGTTCCGTGTAGATACCCCAGTATTTGTTCAGAAGACGTTTTGCAAACTTCTGAACAGCCACAATGGAAATCGGGATCAGAGGCACGCAGACCAGGAGCACAAGGCTTGCCTTCCAGCTCACAAAAGACAGCACGGTAAACAGGGTCACCGGCGCCAGCAGACTGTAAAAGAGCTGGGATAAGTATTTTCCGAAATATGTTTCCAGCTGCTCCACTCCTTCAGCCGCCATCTGCACCACCTCGGAAGTGGCTGTCTTCTCCCGGTATGCCGCCCCCAGCCGGAGCAGCTTCTCATAGATCTTATCTCTTAAGATCCTTTTCACATCCACACTTGCCCGGTAAGACGCATGGGAAGCCCCGCGGTCACAGACAAATCGCAGGATCAGCGCAAGCGCCGCGATCCCGCCGTAAGATACCGCCATCCGTGGAGTCACTTCCCAAAACAGCGCCTGCTCCAAAAGGAATGCAGCGCAGTAGATCATAACAATCTGGCATAACAGGGCAATCCACAGCCATGCCGCCTGATATACAATATATTTTTTTGCATGGGATAAAAGTCCCACCAGTCTCTTCTTGATCATATAATATTCTCACCTATTAATTTTTCTTTTTTCACGCACACTGTTCTATCCCTCCGTTTCCGGGACAAACTTCTGGCCTGCCGGGATAGTGCGTATCTTCGTGAAGAAATACACATACTTAAAAACGATCAAAAATACGATAAACACCCTGCCGTACACATTCCGCATTGCCAGAAATGCAAGGAGCAGCATACAGGACGCCGGAATCAGCAGGCTGAACTTCGTCTTCAGTGTCATGGCACGGTTTTTCACAAAGCTGTCCAGATGTCTCTTATATAATTTTGTACCTGTGAACCATTTATGGAAACGCTCAGAACCTTTTGCCAGGCAGAATGACGCCAGCAGTAAAAATGGTGTTGCAGGCAGTACCGGCAGCACAACGCCGACCGCTCCAATTCCCATTGAAAGAAAACCAAAAAGCAGCCACACGATACGCACAGGATTTTTTTTCATATTCTTCATCATTTTCCCCTTTCTGACAGAAATACGCATAATAATGGGTTAGCTTATGCTAACCCGATAACAATTCTGATATACATGATTTCGCGCCCGTTGTCAATAATAATTCTCAAAATCAAGATCTAAATAATAAATTCTCTCAATAATCGTACTAAAAAAGCTCTTCCGGCCAATCCCCGGAAGAGCTTTTCTCAACTCCGTATACTTAATATTCTGCCTCTGCTGTTCTCTGCCTCTATTCCGGCTTTTCCTCTTTGAGTGCCTTCAGATTACTACGGCCGTAGAGCACCAGAGATACCGTCATCATAACTACGCATGCCATGATCATTACCCTTGATACTCCCGCCGGGATATTATACCAGAATACATGCAGTATCATCATCGCGTAGAGCAGCCATGTTGTTACTTTACCATGCCAGTCTGCGCCGAACACTTTTCCCGTCTTATGTATGACAAGCAGACCCGTAACTCCCATAAAAGATTCCTTCAGTACCATCAGCCCGAGCGGCACGATCATAAGCGGGAAACGGGTGAGCAGGCAGAACAGCATTGCCGCCTGAGTCAGCTTATCTGCCACAGGATCCAGCATTTTCCCAAGGTCGCTGGTCATGTGGAAATGCCTTGCCACAAAGCCGTCCACAGTATCTGTTATGCCTGAAAGTATCAGAGTGATCCCCGCCCACAGATAGTTCTCTTTCACACAGTACAGCCACATAATGACCGGGATCAGACAAAGCCTGAAAAAGGAAAGTATATTCGGGATCGTCAGGATCTTGCTCTGCGTATCATTTGATCTGGATTTCATTTGTCCCCTCCTGTTTTATCTCTCGCAGCGGCAGCCTCTTACCGGGCTTATCGCGCAAAAAATCGTCCATACCCTTAAAGAGTATAGACGATTTTTCCAGATTTCACAACCGGACAATGAAATTATTTCAGACATTCATCTCATTGTGCAGCAGCTTATGCTCTTTTCCTTTCAGTATGCCCGCATATACTTCCGTGATGATCGGATTCTCATTGGACAGCTTAATCTGCGCCATGCTGTCAATCTTATAGATCCCTTCCAGTCTCGCCTTTTTGGTCCTCGGTCCGATCGGCACCGGCTGACCGCCGCCCGCGATACATCCTCTCTTGCACGCCATGACTTCCACAAAATCATAATGCACTTCCCCTGCTTTCATCTTATCCAGCAGATCCTCTGCGCAGTGGAGCCCATTAACGACCGCGATCTTCACCTCTCGTCCGTTCAGGTTCACTTTCGCTTCCTTAATGCCGTCCACGCCTCGGATACCGGAGAAGCTGATCTCCTCAAGGTCTTCCGCGCGGCTGCTGTTTATGAGACGTCTTAGGACAGCCTCTGTCACACCTCCGGTCACGCCGAAGATCGCGCCTGCGCCGGACGACAGTCCGAACGGCATATCCAGCGCCTCGGGCTGTACCTGCGCCAGGTCGATGCCCGCCTCCTGGATCATACGTGTGATCTCTGTAGTAGTAAGGACATAGTCCACGTTCTGTTCCCCGTCAGTGAAATGCTCCGGTCTTGTGATCTCCGCTTTTTTCGCCGTGCACGGCATAATGGATACGACCATAGTCTTTCCGGGCTCTCTGCCCTCTTCCCTTTCTTTCGCCGCGTTCATCCGCGCCTCTTCCTTCAGGAGCGCGCCGAACATCTCCTGGGGAGAACGGCATGTGGAAATATTTTTACGGAACTCAGGATAACGGTTCTCGCAGAATTTCACCCACGCCGGACAGCAGGATGTAAAGAGCGGAAGGTTTTCTCCTGATTCCAGGCGCTCCACCAGTTCCTTCGACTCTTCCATGACAGTCAGGTCCGCGCCGAAATTCGTATCGTAAACTTCATCAAATCCGATCCTTCTCAGCGCCGCAACAAGACGTCCCAGAGTGTTCTCACCTTTCTTGATCCCGAACTTATCACCCACCGCGACACGCACCGCCGGAGCAATCTGCGCCACGACTCGGATATTTTTATCAGCAAGCGCCGCCCATACCGGCTCCACATTCTGCTTTATACTGATCGCTCCGGTAGGACATACAGCGCGGCACTGCCCGCATCCTACGCAGTCTGTCTGCGCCAGATCCTTATTAAACGCCGGCGTCACCTGCATCTTGGAACCGCGGAACGCAAAGTCCAGGATCCCCAGTCCCTGGATCTCATCGCAGGTTCTCACGCAGTCACCGCAGAGGATACACTTATTCGGATCCCTGATGACACATTCTGACGAAGTATCCAGCGGGAGCTGTTTCTTATTATTCTCAAAGCGCACCCTTGTAATGCCGAGCTGTCTCGACAGCTTCTGAAGCGTACAGACTCCGTTCTTCGCGCAGGTCGTACAGTCACGGCAGTGCGCCGCCAGCAGAAGCTCGATGATCATCTTCCTGTGATGCTGAAGTCTCGGTGTATTCGTATAGATCACCATTCCGTCCCTCGGCACTTCCGAGCAGGATGCAAAAATCTTACCTCTGTCGTCTTCCACTACGCACATACGGCACGCCCCGTATGTAGACAGCTCAGAATGATAGCAGAATGTAGGCAGGTCGATGCCGGATTTTCGGATCACGGAAAGCACGTTTCTCTCGTTAGTAAATGTCACTCTTCTGTTGTTTATTGTCATATAACTCATGCTCGTCTCCTCCTACCATTCCACATGTATCGCGCCAAACGCGCAGGAGCTCTCGCAGGCTCCGCACTTAATACATCTCTTCGGGTCGATTTCAAACGGTTCTTTGATCTTGCCGCTGATCGCGTCCGCCGGGCAGTTTCTTGCACACTTGGAGCATCCCTTACACCGCTCAGGGCTGATCACATACCGCTTCAGAGCCGAACATGTGTGAGACTCGCATCTCTTATCCACCACATGCGCAACATACTCGTCGCGGAAGAGTTTCAGCGTACTCATGACCGGCAGGGCAGCGCTCTTACCGAGTCCGCACAGCGCGGTCTCCGTGATCGTCCTCGCCAGATCCTCCAGAAGATCCAGGTCTTCCATCTCCCCGTTTCCTGCCACGATGCGCTCCAGGATCTCCAGCATCCTCTTTGTCCCCTCGCGGCAGGGCACGCACTTCCCGCAGCTCTCATTCTGGGTAAAGTTCATAAAGAACCTTGCCACTTCGACCATACACGTATTATTATCCATGACAACAAGACCGCCGGAGCCGATCATCGCCCCCATTTTTTTCAGGGAATCAAAATCCAGGCTCACATTCAGATGCTCGTCTGTGAGACATCCGCCGGAAGGACCTCCGATCTGTACTGCCTTGAATGCGGCGTCGCCTTTGATGCCGCCTCCGATATCAAAGATAACTTCTTTCAGCGTAGTTCCCATCGGCACTTCGATAAGCCCTGTATGCTTCACGCTTCCAGTCAGCGCAAACGCTTTCGTGCCGGGACTGTTTTCCGGTCCGATGCTCTTGAACCAGTCCGCGCCTTCCATAATGATCATCGGCACGTTAGCAAACGTCTCTACATTATTCAATACGGTCGGTTTCCCGAACAATCCCTGCTCCACTGTCCTTGGCGGTTTTACTCTGGGCATTCCCCTGTTTCCTTCTATGGACGCCGTCAGAGCGCTTCCCTCGCCACAGACGAATGCCCCGGCTCCACGGTTAATATGCAGCCGGAATGAAAAATCTGTTCCAAGAATATTGTCTCCGAGCAGACCGCATTCCTCCGCCTGGGAGATCGCCAGCTTCAGGCGGCTGACCGCCAGCGGATATTCCGCGCGCACGTAAATATAGCCTTCCTTCGCGCCTACCGCGTACGCTGCGATCATCATGCCTTCGATCATCTTGTGGGGATCGCCTTCCATAATGCTGCGGTCCATGAATGCTCCCGGGTCACCCTCGTCTCCGTTACAGACTACAAACCGTTCCTTTTCCTGCTGTCTCGCCACCTGTGACCATTTGTATCCCGTCGGGAACCCGCCGCCCCCTCGTCCGCGCAGGTTAGAGTCTGACACCTCTTTGATCACATCTTCAGGCTTCATCTCGAACAACGCTTTTTCCAACGCTTTGTACCCGCCTGTGGATATGTATTCCTGAATATGCTCTGCATCGATATGTCCGCAGTTCCTAAGCACGTTTCTGGTCTGTTTTTTATAGAATGGGATCTCTTCCTGTTTCCGGTACTCGATACCGTCCTGCTTAAAGAGAAGATGCCGGATCACATCCCCCTTCTCGATCGTCCTGTGGAAGATCTCATCACAGTCCTCGGGTTTTACCTTTGTGTAGAGGATACCCTGGGGTTCGATCCTCATAAGCGGTCCCATCTCGCAGAATCCGTGGCACCCGCTTTTCTTTACTCCGATCTCACCGTCGCCATGGGCAATCTCCGGACCGAAATGCACTTCCACATCCGGATGCTCCTTCACCAGCTCGCACATCCTCTCATAGATCTGACCCGATCCGCCCGCCAGGCATCCTGTGCCGGCGCAGATCAGGATCCTGCATCTGCTGTTCTCGATCTGTGCTTTTGAAGTCTCCCGCACCTGTTCGAGAGCTTCTCTGTTCACTATTCTGTCCATACGCTCTAAACTCCTCTCAACTCTCGAATCAAATCCGCCGCTGCATCCGGCGTCATAGCCGGGTACACTTTATCGTTCACTGTCATAACCGGGGCAAGTCCGCACGCCCCGAGGCAGGAAACCGTCTCAAGGGTAAACATCATATCATCCGTGGTCGCCTTGTCCGGAGACAGTCCCAGCTCACTGTACAGCCGCTCAAGGATCGGGATGGATTTACGCACATGACAGGCAGTTCCGTCACACACTTTAATCACGAACCTTCCCTTCGGCTCGAAGGAAAAATTCTCATAAAACGTTGCTACGCTGTATGCCTTTGCTTCCGTAATGCCAAGCTTCCCAGCCACATAATTGAGAAGCTCCGGCGGAAGGTAGCGGTATTCCGTCTGGATGTCCTGGATGATAGGGATCAGTGAAGCCTGGTCTGAGCCGTGCTCCGCGATGATCTCATCCGTCTTGTCATAGTAGCTCTGATCTAACATGGGATACCTCCTTTGATCTATTTGTATAATATCGATAAAAAATTATCAATCTTTTTTTATTATATGGCAGTTTTGACGGATAGGCAATAGAAAAAGGGTGATGTTCTGACTTTAATACACAAATGCAAAAGTCAGGACATCATCCTTTTTATGCAAATAAATATTGATATTTTCTTCGCTGCCGCAGCAGGATCTCCCGCACTCTGGATTTGACTTCCCGAGAATAATACGGCTCTTCTTCTAATACCCGTTCTATTTCATGTCTGCCAAAAGAAAAATGTATATGATATCCATACAAATTTTCCACCGCATCCAACTGCTCATCAAAATCCATGCTCAATGTTTTTGACTTCACCTGTGGTATCAGCTCTATAATATCTTCTTCCAAAGGATAATCCATCCTTGTATCAGAAAGAAGAGCACACCCATTGTCAAAAATCGGGCAATAATGGTACTTCCCCTGTTCATCCAGCAGGACTCCTATATTATGCATATGCCGGTCTTCATTTAAAAAAAGCGCGTCAACCGTTAACAGGCAGCTGAGATATGCTCCAAAATCCTTTAATCCTGTCAGTTGTTCTGCCCCTTCCTTCAGAAAAGCAGCCCTCTCCTCTGCCCTCTGGATCATAAAAATGCTTTTATACAAGCTTCTTCCATAATTACTTTGGAAGAGCCGCTCTAAAGTGATCAGCTGCCAGCCTTCCGGAAGAAAATTTCTGCTTTTACATCCCAGATAACGACTCCTTTTATAAAAAATCTCTTCTGTCTGATATCTGATATACATATTTGCTGCTACATCAGAATATTTTAATAATGATGAGACAACATATTCCGCAAGTCCTTCATAGCCCATATAATCTGCTTTATACCAGAACCCCTTATCTTCCCATTTGAGCTGATTGCCCTTCGATGACTGTCTTTGCGCTGCACGGATATTTTTTTCTGCAAGTCGGATCATTATATCACCTCTCGATCTGTATCCAAAAGTTATCTTCCGCCATTCTCCCCTGAGTTTTCTGAATGATCATAAACGGATCATAAAACGGAAGATTCAGTTCCTTCAGGATAATCTTCATCTTATCCCGCGTCGGAGGGAAACATCTGGACTCAAGGAATTCCTCATACTCCTCATATGTCGGCTCCGCAGTTCTTCCAAATGCCCGGAACAAAGGGTCTGTAACAAAATTCTTGATCCTGACCTGGCGCGTACGGTCATCGACATCAATTACCGTGCACAGCTGTTCTCCATACATATATTTAAGCCGGACAGGCAGCTTTTTTTCCGGAACCTGGAATTCATCAAGTATCCCTGTCCTCTCCCTTAAAATGCACAGCAGCGCCACCGCGGAACCTTTCACCTGCCCGCCGTTCCGTTCCCAGTATTCAACGGTTTTTACAGAAACATTGACAAACTCCGCCAGCTCTCTTTGTTTCAGATTTAATTTCTGCCGGATAAGTTTTACTTCCGCTGAAGATAATGTTTTTTGTAAAGCGAATTCCATTATGCACTCCTTTCCTGAGAAGCACTTTGTATCTGACATATAATGAGTATATCACAATATCCCCCTAATTATAAGTAGTTTTCAATGAAATTTATACTAAATATTAGTAGTTTTGTTTTCTCTGGGGCATCCCATCCACTTCCGCGAACCCCTCTTAAACTCTCCGCATATATTAAACCAAACCCGGCAGCTCTTTTCCAACGCCTTCCGGGACACATTTATTTATAGAAAGGTCTGATCCCTATGAGTATAAAAGGACTTGATGTCAGTGAATTTCAAGGTACCGTTGACTGGGAGCGGGTCAAAGCCGCTGGATACCAGTTCGCCATGCTCCGGGCAGGATATGGCTTCGGCACCGTAGATAAACAGTTTCACAGAAATGCATCTGAATGCAACCGCATTGGTCTCCCCATCGGCGTCTACTGGTTCTGCTACGCAGTCAGCCCGCAGACAGCCGCGCAGGAGGCTGACGGCTGCCTGAGTACTATATCCGGATACCGGCTCGATTATCCGGTCTGCTATGATATCGAGCAGGCATCGGTCGCCTATGCGGCAGGTGAAGGCGTGACCATAAATGCCTCCCTCGCAAAGCAGATCGTGACAAGTTTCTGTAACCGGTTAGAAGAAAACGGCTATTATGCAATGTTCTATACCAACCGCAATTTCCTCGATACCTATCTGGGCAGTTCACTCCCCCAGCGTTATGCTTTCTGGTACGCCCGCTACGCCGACAGTTTCGACGGGACGAACTGCGGCATCTGGCAGTACACAAGCCAGGGCAGCATCCCCGGCATATCGGGGGATGTGGATCTGGATATCGGGTACGTGGATTACCCTGCCGCGATAAAAGCCGCAGGCCTTAATCACCTGACAGGCGGTTCGCCCGCGCCTGCGCCGTCCCCGTCTCCTGATTACATCACCTATGTGATCCAGCCCGGAGACACCTTGAGCGGTATTGCCCAGCGTTACGGTACAACAGTAAGCGCCCTCTCCGTTCTGAACGGTATCTCCAATCCTGATCTTATCTATGCAGGGAACACGATCCGCGTCCCGGAAACCGGGGGATCCGCCGGCTCCGGAGCACAGTATTACACCATCCGCCCCGGGGACACCCTGAGCGGTATCGCCGTAAAATTCGGCACGACAGTCAGCGCTCTGTCTGCATTAAACGGAATTTCCAACCCGGATCTCATCTATGCGGGAAATACGATCCGAGTAAGGTAAATATACTATATACTATATCTCTTCAAGTTCAAAATCAGCAGCCTGCCGTCCGGGGATACTGCAGATCCTAATCAACCTGGATCTGCGGTATTCCCGCTTTTTCCTCGTAATATTGCACCTGCCGGCACTGATACAGCAAGCGTAGAAACCTTGTATTTTCAACTGTACAGTGATAAAATTTTAAACAGTTTATAACATGTCAGCTTTCCGCAAGGAGGTGCATGATGTCAAAAGTCCGTTATGCTGTCGTCGGCTCCGGCTGGCGCTCACTATTTTACATACGCATCGCAAAGGCGCTGTCCGAAACATTCGAGCTTACCGCACTGCTCTGCCGGAAACCCTTCCGGTCTACACCTCTGCGGATGCCTTATCCCATGCCGTGGATGATGAAAACCTCGGGCTGGACGCGGTCATTATCGCCACCCCGCACAGGCTCCACGAAGAGCAGAGTATCTCTGCCATGAAGCGCGGACTGCATGTCCTTTGCGACAAACCGGCCGGGATATACAGCCGCCAGGCACGCCTCATGGAAGAAGCCAGGCCGGAGGATCTTGTCTGCGCCTACATTTTTCATCAGCGCACTTATCCTTCGTACCAGCATATCCGCCGGATCATACAAAGCGGCGAACTGGGCGGTTTAAAAAGGATGAACTGGACTGTGACAGACTGGTACCGTTCCAATGCTTATTATCAGAGTTCTTCCTGGCGAGGCACATGGAAGCTGGACGGAGGTGGAACACTTCTCAATCAATGCCCCCACAATCTGGACCTGCTCCAGTGGATCTGCGGCATGCCTGCCCGCACACGTGCATTCTGCCACAACGGCAAATACCACCCTATCGCGGTAGAGGACGAGGTAACGGCTTATCTGGAATGGGATAACGGCGCCACAGGCGTCTTCACCGCCTCCACGGGAGAAGCGCCGGGTGTGAACCGCCTGGAGATTGCCATGGATGACGGGCTTATCATCTGCCAGCCGGACGGCGTGCGCATCTGCCGTCTGGATCGCCCGGAAAAGGAATACCGCACGACACTCGGAGATAATTTTGAAATGCCGGCCGGAACATGGGAAGGATTTCCTATGGAAACAGAACCTGATGCTTATCAGAAAATTTTACAGAACTTTGCCGCCGCCATAAACTCAGGGAATCGCGAAGGGCTTACCGCCCCGTGGGAGGAGGCAAGAAAAAGCCTCCTGATATCAAACGCGATTTATCTTTCATCCTGGAAAGGCGAGACAATAGGTATCCCTGTTCCCGGATCCGATGAAGAGCTGGAATTTGAAAAGGATTTTGAAAACCACTGGAATTTAGAGATATAAGTACAAGCAATAACAATCATGCGGAATTTTTTTCTCTTTTTATGCTTATACGCATGGAACTTCGCAGATGATCCGCCGGCAGAGTATTAAGAATTTCATAAGGTATTTTCTTTTTCTTTAAGATTTAAAACATACTTTGGACACATTTCCCGGTTATACTAAGTCACAGATAGTTGATAAAACAACTATCTCCCCCCTCATAAAGTAAAGGCATCCCGGGGGACCGGGATGTCGCACTTTACTCTCATTCCTTTAGATAACTTATAAAAACGACAAAAATCCGTTAGCCCTTCGGCTAACGGATTTTTGTTGTTTTGGGACTCCGCCCTCAGTCCATTATTCTATTATTCCAAAAACGATGCTTTACTGTGTTTTTCTCTTCTTCACATATATACATGTACCTGCGGATACTGCCAAAAGCATTGCCCAAAGAACTGCCATATTTCCTGTATCGCCTGTTTTTACAGCTGTCACCGGCTGCTTCTCCACAAGACCATCTATCGCTTTTTCAAGCTGCTCTTCCGCTGCGTCTACTGCTGCCTGATCAGCGGCAGAAATATTCTCATCCTTCAGGATCTTCACAGCGCCTTCCAAAGCCTCATTGAACACAGCCGCGCTGTCTTCCGTATATTTGCCGGTATCAATCTCTTCCGCCTGATTTACAAGCTCCTGCAGAGCTGCCTTATCCGCTTTCATCGGAAGAGCATCCATAGCGTCAGTCAGTGCCTTACAGATCTCGTTGATCTGTTCCTGGGTTACAGAGGTATCGCCCTCGTTCACCTTGTCAAGAAGTTCCTGCGCATTTGTTTTTGCTTCTTCAAACGCTTTAAATTTGTCCGCCGCAGATGGGATAACGTCATCTTCCGATATCTCTGCCGCACGTTTCAATGCGTCCTCCAGCTCTGTTGTAGTAAGGTCTTCTCCCGGTTCCTCATCTTCCAGTCTGTAATTGACGATATAGACACCCTCTTCGTTGGCTGTGTCGATCAGCCACTCTGTATCCGAATAAGTGCCGCCTGATACGGTATACGTATACAGAGTCCCATCTTCCTGATATTTCGGAACAACCAGATCTGCTTCCACAGTATCCGGCAGTACATGGGATGAAGTCACATTTACGATTTCCTCCTGGCTTCCGCCCTTGAAGATCAGTGATACTGTATCAGGACGCTTTCCGGATGCATTGTCATTGTCGATCCAGCGCGCCTCCGTATTCAGCACGACAGACCTGACTGCACGGACTGTAAATCCTTCCTCGACGCTTCCTGCGCATTCATAGAGATAGCCTTCCTGCTCCTTGCTGCTGTCAAAGTCTTCTGTAATACTGTACACTTCGAAAGCTGTTCCCATCTCCGGACCTATATTTTCAAATGCATCTGTCCAGCTATTGTCCTCGGACAGCGTAAGCGTAAGATTCTCAATGACTTTTCCGTCAACTTTCAGACCGACTTCCACACTATCCGGGCGGTCATTATCCCTGTTATTTCTATCCTGCCAATCCGTGGACACATTGATCCCGAACGGCTCCGGAAGGATTGCCCTGTAAACATGAATCTCTGCGATGCAGGCGAGTTTGGGTTCAATCTCATTGAAACTGTCTCTTACCGTTATCCTGATCCTGTCAGCGGTCACAGGTTCGTCAAAGATCACTTCGCCGTTTCCTTTTGCGCTTTCCTCAAATGAGAAGTCTGTGACTTTCTCCCATTTTCCGTCTCCTGATTTTGCCCACACCTCTGCGTCCTTCAGGAATCCGTTATGTCCGACCGGAGTCTTGCCTTCGAAACTGATCTTGCCGACAGTCTCCTCTCCGCCAAGCCCGAACTCGATCGACTGCGGAAGTTCTTCATATGTGCCGCCTGCGTTCTCCACGTACTGTGTATGCCATGCGCTTCCAAGGTTTCCGTCAAATGCAAACGCCGGTCCTCCGTCGTTATACTGCACCGGATTCTTGAACGATGTCGCGCTGCAGTCTGCCGCCATCACGCTCTGCGGAATCTCTTCATATGTAATTTCTGCCGCCGGAGCTGTTGTTCCGCCTTCTTCTCCGGCTTCTCCTGTTTCGCTTTCCTCTGCCTCGCCGTTCAATCTGATCGTGTACTCATTTGTCACCAGCTGATTCTCAGACTGCACGATCACCTTTGCCTCGCCAGACTCATCTGCCGGAACGACTGTCACCGCCGCATTATCCCTTGCCACTGCTGTGATAACTGCATTTTCTGGGTCTTCTGCTTTCGCTGTATATCCGCCTTCCTTTACTTCTCCCGGCACGAAGCCGTCCACTTCTTTTCCGTCAACCGTAAGGCTGTCCAGAACCGCGGTATTATTCATTGTATATCCAAATGCAGTAGTCCAGATCTCAGCCTCTTTCAGACCTACATATCCGTTGCCCTGCTGTGTCATTGTGATACGCACGCCTTTGACGCTGCGCGGCGCGTCAAGGGTGAACGTTGTTTCCCCGTCCGCCGAATACTCTGTCTCCGTAAATCCGACATCGCGGAAGTCTACTCCGTCTTCAGCAACCTGGATGGTCACATCAGCCGGAACACTCACATTTGCGTCTGTGAAGAACCACAGCCTGATTGTGTCGATCTCCTTTGCCTCCTCCCACGTAAACGTGATAAAAGGTGAAGAACTCTGGAGATGGTCGTTCCAGTTTGTCCAGCGCTCATCCGAGTCATCGACAACATTCTTCGTGCCGTTGACGATGGAAACCAGCTTATCTGCTGTCACTCCGCAGCTCTCCGTCAGGCTCGCATACCGAGGCGCCACATTGACAGGCTCCATAGTCTCGCCTTCTGCTGCGCGGACAGTTGCGTGTACTTTGTAGGAGGTATCTTCTGATACATTCACAGTTCCCATAACTGTAATAATATCGCCCACTTCCTGAAGGTCGTCGGCAGTGATCTCTTCCCATTCAACAGGATATTCTCCATATATGTCGCCATTTTCCAGGATTCCGGATACCGTTGCCGGAAGCGCCGGAACCACGCCTGTGCTCGTCGCCCTGGAGTAATTCTCAAATCCTGCAAACACAGGCAGTACATGAAGGAATGCCTCCACATTGATCTGCTCCTCAACGACAGTAAGCACGCCGTTCAGCATATACTCGCCAGGTGAATTATAGATATCTTCTGATACCTCTTCCCACTCGATCGTTCCCTTTGCAGAACTGTCATCGCTCATTGTAACATTGACCTCTGTCTGCAGTTCAGGAGCTGTTCCCATGGTAACGGTATACTCTTTTGTAATCTCATAGTCTTTCACATATGCCGGCCCCTGCTTGTCTCCCACAGTGTTCACGGTTACTGCACCGCCCTCTAAACCGGAAGACTCTGCTCTCAGGGTAAATCCGCCCGCCTTATCCGTACTCTTCACGATAACAAGTGCTTTGCCGGAAAATGCATCGATATTCGCGCTCTTCTCGCCCGTGAGCACGGTCGGCTGCTGGAACTTATCTGTGGTGGACGGATTTCCATTATCAACACCAACGATCTCACCATTACCTGTCAGGCTGAAACGGATGTTATTTCTTGCCGAGCTCACAAACTCGCCGTTTCCGTCCAGCACGTCAACAGAAATATAGGAGAGGCTGCTGCCGTCCGCCTGGATCTCGCTCTTTTCAGCCGTCACCTTCAGGCTGCTGCCTTCATCGCTGTTTGTGGTCACATAATCAAGACCATATGTATCCTCGATCAGCTCTCCGTTCGAGTCATATGCCTTTGCGCTCAGTGTGCCTTCTTCATACTGTACGCTGAACTGCGCTGCCATTCGTTTCCATTCCTGGTTTTCGTTGACTGCTGTGCACAGCTCTGCATTATCTGATGTATTTGTATAAGTAGAATATGTATAGCCTGCATCTGTCTCAAAATCATTTCTTGTGGCAGTGCCGATCTTCACGTCATTTAAGTACAGTTCCACTTTCGCTGCATTTGAGTAGATATAAACCGGAACTTTTCCGCTGCTGATCGTCAGATCTTCTTCATTCCAGCTCTGCGGAACTACGTGGAGCGTTGTCTTATCCTCTACCCACTGGCTGGAATAGAAGTAATAGGAATCTTTCGGGAATCCTGCCGTGTCGATCACACCGAAGAAGCTGGAGTTCGGGACTGCCTGGTCGCCGCCCACAACGATTCTCTCGCTGTATTTCCCCATCCCACGCAGGCTGTATCATATGCGGTACACTGATAATCGCCAAGCTGGGAAGAGGATGACAGTGTATTGTAGATTCCACGGCTGTTGGCAGGAGACGCGGTCTCTGTTCCCACCAGAGGCCATGTAGGCTGCTGGTTGTGTTTGCTTTCATACTGCGCCGGATAGTAATTAAGACCAACAACACCGGCAGCATCAGCCAGCTGCTCATCAATTTTGGTACGGAAATCGTCCTGCCCCCATGTAGGCTGATTATCTCCCATAGTGATAGGCTTCGTATCATCAATATCCTGAATCCATTTGATCAGATCAGCCGCGATCTCCGGATAGGTTGCCTGAGCAACGGTTGCTCCTTCGCCGGTGCATCCTGTGGGAAGCTCATTCCCGATGGACCACATCACCACGCACGGATCGTTTTTGTCACGGTTCACTGTTGACTCCAAAGCAAACTGCGCCCATGTCTTGTCCTTGCTTCCGCCGATAACCTGATTGTCCGCTGCAAGTTTCTTGTTAAATTCTTTGCCGAAGTCATTCGTGTTTCCATTCTTATACTCCGTCCATCCGTCGAAGATCTCATTCATGACAAGGATGCCTTCTTCATTGCAGATTGAGATCAACATGTCGGAAGGTACGTTATGGCTGGCGCGGATCGCGTTTACGCCCATGCCTTTTAAGATCTCCACCTGGCGCTTCACAGCATCATAGTAGGAGGCAGCGCCAAGAGCGCCCTGATCGTGGTGCATGCATACACCCTTCATCTTCACGTTCTCGCCGTTCAGCTTGAAGCCGAAGTCTGCGCTATATTCCAGATAGCGGAACCCGAATTCCGTCTCATATGTATCAATTACATCATCACCTTCCAGAATCTCAGTCTGTACATAGTACAGGTTCGGATTGTCACAATCCCACAGATCCGGCTTATTAACTTTGACTTTCTGCTCTACTGTCTGCTCTGTATCCGCTTCAACTGAAACTTCTTTCTCAGCTGACGATTTAGATACTTTGTTGCCATTGCTGTCCAGGACTGTCGTGCGTACTGTCACAGTACCGGATTCCTTTCTTTCGTTCCTTACATCCGTCTCCACATGCACTGTCACATCACCGCCCTGCTCTGTCTCCAGATCCGGCGTTGTAACATAAGTCCCCTCATCCGCCACATGGATATCTCCGGATACAGTCAGCGTCACATCTCTGTAAATACCGGAACCGGAATACCAGCGGCTGGACGGGAATTCATTCACTGCTTTCAAGGAAATCACATTTTCTGTCTCTCCATCACAGGTCACATAATCCGTAATATCCAGCGAGAAGTCATTATATCCATAGAAATTTTCACCAATCTTAGTCCCGTCAACATATACATATGCATGATTATAGACACCGTCAAAATTCAGCGTCAAAGTCTTTCCTTCATAATCTTCCGGGAATACTACTGTCTTCCTGTACTAGCCTGTCCCGCCTGGCAGGAAACCGGATTCCGCCTCATACTGCGCAGAAAATTCCTGGTCCATGCTGAAGTCGTGCGGGATCTGAATATCTTCCCACTGGGAATCGTCAAACTCTTTCTGCTCTGCCCCCTCTGTATCTCCAAGGCTGAATTTCCATCCGGTATTAAAATTCCCTTTGTCTGCCTTCGCATCAGGGACAAAACTCCTTTCCCCCGACTCTGCCGCAGCGGGCTGTTCTGCTTCTTTTGCCGCTGCCGGCACCCCGGCACTGCCCAGTACTGTAACCGCTGCCATGCACGATGCCAGCCACCGGGCTTTCGTCCTTTTTCCCATAAACTTTTATCCTCCTTTTATAAAAATCTTGATTATTATTATCCCCCAAATGACATAGTCTGGTTTGATTATGGTATAATATATATAGTTTTTC
>ERZ791922.606-NODE-606-length-20319-cov-2.318545_pt1 | contig 20319 bp, 11 predicted proteins | sample MGYA00510134_ERZ791922 | MGnify/ENA primary metagenome ERZ791922 (study PRJEB30046, sample SAMN00792101) | human gut metagenome | study: EMG produced TPA metagenomics assembly of the A metagenome-wide association study of gut microbiota in type 2...
CAACGCAGATGGCGGCGATCCTCTCTCAGTCCCAACTGACAGCCCTTTTTGGTCAGTATCGTCATACGCGTATTCGCGCGCTTCCGGCCTCGCCGGGGGTCGCTATTGCCGAAGGCTGGATGGATGCCACGTTCCCGCTGATGGAGCAGGTCTACGAAGCCTCGACGCTGGATGAGGCGCTTGAGCGCGAACGGCTCACCGCTGCGCTGGAAGAGGCGGCGAATGAGTTTCGTCGCTACAGCAAACGCTTTGCCGCTGGCGCGCAAAAAGAGACGGCGGCCATTTTCGATCTCTACTCACACCTGCTTTCCGATGCGCGTTTGCGTCGTGAGTTATTTGCCGAGGTCGATAAGGGGTCGGTGGCAGAGTGGGCGGTTAAAAAGGTCATTGAAAAATTTGCCGAGCAGTTTGCGGTACTGACTGACGGCTATCTGAAAGAGCGCGCCGGCGATTTACGCGCGCTTGGGCAACGTCTGCTGTTCCACCTCGATGATACTATTCAGGGGGCTAATGCCTGGCCGAACCGGTTTGTGCTGGTGGCCGATGAACTCTCGGCGACGACGCTGGCGGAATTACCGCAGGACAGGCTGGCGGGCGTGGTGGTGCGCGATGGCGCAGCTAACTCCCATGCCGCCATTATGGTGCGTGCGCTCGGTATTCCGACCGTGATGGGGGCGGATATTCAGCCTTCCGTACTACATCGCCGTACGCTGGTGGTGGACGGATATCGCGGTGAGTTGCTGGTGGATCCTGAGCCGGTTCTCCTTCAGGAGTACCAGCGTCTTATTAGCGAAGAGAATGAATTAAGCAAGCTGGCGGAAGATGACGTCAACCTGCCCGCGCAGCTCAAGAGCGGTGAGCGGGTGAAGGTGATGCTCAACGCGGGGTTAAGCCCCGAGCATGAAGAGAAGCTCGGCAGCCGCATCGATGGCATTGGTCTCTACCGCACCGAAATACCGTTCATGCTGCAAAGCGGCTTCCCGTCAGAAGAGGAGCAGGTTGCGCAGTATCAGGGCATGTTGCAGATGTTTAACGACAAACCCGTCACGTTGCGCACCCTCGACGTCGGCGCGGATAAGCAACTGCCCTATATGCCCATCAGTGAAGAGAATCCCTGCCTCGGCTGGCGTGGGATCCGCATTACCCTCGATCAGCCGGAAATTTTCCTTATCCAGGTTCGTGCGATGCTGCGTGCCAACGCGGCCACGGGGAATCTCAGCATTTTGCTGCCGATGGTCACCAGTATTGACGAGATCGACGAAGCGCGGCGGTTGATTGAACGTGCAGGGCGCGAAGTGGAAGAGATGATCGGCTACGCGATCCCTAAACCCCGTATTGGCGTGATGCTGGAAGTGCCTTCGATGGTCTTTATGTTGCCGCAGCTGGCGACCCGCGTTGATTTTATCTCCGTTGGCACCAACGACTTAACGCAATACATTCTGGCGGTCGATCGCAACAATACGCGCGTGGCCAGTATCTACGACAGCCTGCATCCGGCGATGCTTCGTGCCCTGGCGATGATCGCCCGCGAAGCCGAGCAGCATAATATCGACCTGCGCCTGTGCGGTGAAATGGCCGGCGATCCGATGTGCGTGGCGATCCTGATTGGCCTCGGTTTCCGTCACCTGTCAATGAACGGACGTTCCGTTGCGCGTGTGAAATACCTGTTACGTCACATCGAACAAGATGAGGCGCATGAGCTGGCCGCGCGAAGCCTGGAGGCACAGCTGGCAGCCGAAGTGCGCCATCAGGTGGCGGCGTTTATGGAGCGACGCGGCATGGGCGGTTTGATCCGCGGCGGCCGCTGATCCCCACAATATAATGACTGCTCGGACGACCCCCTCTCCCTTGAGGAAGAGGAATGGGGTGAGGGGGAACAGCGCGCATAAAACCCTATACACATCTTTTACATCTCAGGCGCATCCTCCGCGCCTGCCTTATGCTATGATTCGCAACTTTGGAGCACCTGCCAACGGCGGGAATGCAATTCAGCCGCTGTCCACTTTCAGCGGAATAACAACATCTTGTGGTGACAGATGAACAGTGGTTATCTGCATTTTCCGGAATTCGATCCGGTTATTTTCTCAATAGGACCTGTAGCGCTTCACTGGTACGGACTGATGTACCTGGTGGGCTTCGTCTTTGCCATGTGGCTTGCTGGTCGTCGCGCCAGTCGTCCGGGCAGCGGCTGGACGAAGAACGAAGTGGAAAACCTGCTTTATGCTGGCTTTCTTGGCGTATTCCTGGGCGGGCGCATCGGCTATGTCCTGTTCTACAACTTCCCGGTATTCCTGAACGACCCGCTCTATCTGTTCCGCGTCTGGGACGGCGGCATGTCCTTCCACGGCGGACTGATTGGTGTGATCCTCGTGATGGTGATCTTCGCCAAACGCACCAAACGTAACTTCTTCCAGGTGGCTGATTTTATTGCGCCATTAATCCCGTTTGGGCTGGGTGCAGGGCGTCTGGGCAACTTCATCAACGGTGAACTCTGGGGGCGTGTCGATCCGAGCGTGCCGTTTACCATGCTGTTCCCGGGCTCCCGCGCAGAGGATATCGCGCTGCTGCCTTCGCATCCTGAGTGGCAGTCCATTTTCGATACCTACGGCGTTCTGCCGCGTCATATGTCTCAGCTTTATGAGCTGGCGCTGGAAGGTGTGGTGCTGTTTATCATCCTGAATCTGTATATCCGCAAACCGCGCCCAATGGGGGCAGTATCTGGTCTGTTCCTGATTGGCTACGGCGCGTTTCGTATCATCGTCGAGTTCTTCCGCCAGCCGGATGCACAGTTTACCGGCGAGTGGGTACAGTACATCAGCATGGGGCAGATCCTCTCCATTCCGATGATTGTCGCGGGTGCCATTATGATGATTTGGGCGTATCGTCGTCGTCCACAGCAACAACTTTCCTGAGGAATCATGAAACAGTATCTTGAATTGATGAAAAAAGTGCTCGACGAGGGCACGCCGAAAAACGACCGCACCGGCACCGGTACGCTCTCCATTTTTGGCCACCAGATGCGCTTCAATCTGCAAGAAGGCTTCCCTCTGGTGACGACGAAGCGCTGCCATCTGCGCTCGATCATTCATGAACTGCTCTGGTTCCTGCAAGGCGATACCAACGTTGCTTATCTCCATGAAAACAATGTCTCCATCTGGGACGAGTGGGCAGATGAGAACGGCGACCTGGGGCCGGTTTACGGCAAGCAATGGCGCGCGTGGCCTACCCCGGACGGCCGCCATATCGACCAGATCACGACCGTCATGAACCAGCTGAAAAATGACCCGGACTCGCGCCGTATCATTGTTTCTGCCTGGAACGTGGGTGAACTGGATAAAATGGCGCTGGCGCCTTGCCACGCGTTTTTCCAGTTCTACGTGGCGGACGGCAAACTCTCCTGCCAGCTGTATCAACGCTCCTGCGACGTGTTCCTCGGCCTGCCGTTTAACATCGCCAGCTACGCGCTGTTAGTGCACATGATGGCGCAGCAGTGCGATCTTGAAGTGGGCGATTTTGTCTGGACGGGCGGTGATACCCACCTCTACAGCAATCATATGGAACAGACGCATCTCCAGCTGACGCGCGAACCGCGTGCATTGCCGAAGCTTGTGATCAAACGCAAACCGGACTCGATCTTCGATTACCGTTTTGATGACTTCGAGATTGAAGGCTACGACCCGCATCCTGGCATCAAAGCCCCTGTCGCCATCTGATACGGCGAATCCTGACACAACCGGTGCTCTTTAGCGCCGGTTTTTTTTCGCGCTCGTTTTGTTCTTCGAGCCTGTTTCCAGAGACGATGTAACGCGTTGCAACGGGTGAAAATCTCCGGAAAGCGGCTCGTAATGTTCTGGTTTAACGCTCGCGCCTTTTCTGCCATTCCGCCACACTTCCGCCATGAAAAACGAACATGGCTTTACGCTTATCGAAACCCTTTTCGCCATCTCGCTGGTTGTGATCCTCAGCGCGACGGGTCTTTATGGCTGGAACAGCTGGCAACAGCGGCAGCGGCTCTGGCAGACAGCCTGTCAGGTGCGGGATTACCTGGCGTTCTTGCGAAACGACGCAAATCGTCACAACAGCGAGCACAGGATCGCGCTTCACGCTGACGGGAATCAGGCCTGCCTTGTCAGCGCTGTGGTCCCGGGCTGCGACAGCGGCGGCCCGTTCGTGATGAAACCGTTATGGCCGGAGGTCACGCTGAGCGACGTAACGCCTGCGCTGGGATTTTACGGCTTAAGGGATACCGCATGGGCCGGACATATTCGCGTGCAGAGCCGCGCCGGTGCGTGGTGGGTTATTGTCTCAAATGGCGGACGTATCAGGCTGTGTGATGCCGCAGGAGAAGGTGCATGCCAGTAAAACAAAAAGGGTTCTCCCTGCTGGAGGTCCTGATTGCGATGACGATAAGCAGTATTCTGTTACTCAGCACGTCACGTTTTTTACCGGGGCTACAGCGGGGTGTTTTACTGCAATCCGGGCAACGGGAGCTGGAAGATGAGGTGTGGCAACGCCTGCTTGCGATGGGTAAACAGCTCCAGCGAGCAGGATACTGTGCAGGGCATTGTCAGGGGCAAGGGTTAATTATCGGCAGGCAAGGGCGATGTGCAATTGTGCAGTGGGATGCAAACAGCAACGGCCAGTGGGATAACACCGCGTCAGAAAATGACAGCACGGGATTTCGGCTTGAAGCCGGAACGCTCGAAACGCTGCGGGGCGCGACATCCTGTGAAGGTAAGGGATGGGATAAGCTCACCGACCCAGATCGGGTCCTGATAGAGCAGTTTATGGTCACTAAAACCGATCGTGCTGGTTTTGCACCGGTAATCAATGTCGAGCTGCGTGCCCGCCGCAAAGGTGAACTGACTGCACCCTTTTCGGCTCGCCACACCGTAACGGGGTTTAATCTGTGAATCGTCAGCGGGGCATGTCATCGCTGGCGCTGGTCTTGTTATTGCTGGTGCTCGGCACGCTGATCCTCACCGGATTAAACCAGCAGTTGCAAACCTTTAGCACGCTGATGAGTGGTGAGAGTCTCTCTATTCGCCAGCAGGCTGCCTTGCAATCTGCACTGGAGTGGGGACGCGTTCAGGACTGGGCTTTACAGCCAGAGGTTCAGTGCAAGCAGACACAAGGTCTGCGGGTCTGTGTAAGGCTGTTTGAGGAGCGTGTTTTGCTTATTGCCGGAAATGACGATCTGTTGCTATGGCGAGGCGGGGATATCGCGGAAGGACAGATACGCTTTTCTGCCCACGGCTGGAGCGACTTCTGCCCCCTTAAGGAAAGTGCGCTATGTCAGTTACCCTGAGCAGACAAAAAGGATTTAGCATGGTTGAGGTTTTGCTGGCAATAATGTTGCTGGTTGTGGTTGTGACGGCGTTATCCGGATATCATCGCGCGCTGGCAGCCCGGTATGCGGCGCTTAGCCAGTATCGCCAGCTATGGCATCATGCGTGGAATCAGTCGCAGATCTCAACATTAACGCTCCCGCCGGGCTGGCAGGTCAGTCGGGGGCAGACAACACAGTCCGGATGTGTCAGCATCACGGTCACACTTATTTCTCCTCTGGGGCGGCAGGGCGCGTTGACGCGTCTGCATTGCCCGGTTAGCCGCTAGTCGGGAGCGTTTATGCTAAGGGTTTACCACTCAAATCGTCTGGATGTACTGGAAGCACTGATGGAGTATATCGTTGAGCAAGAGCGTCTTGACGATCCGTTTGAGCCAGAAATGGTGCTGGTGCAGAGCACCGGTATGGCGCAGTGGCTACAAATGTCCCTTTCGCAGAAGTTTGGCATTGCGGCGAATATCGATTTTCCGCTGCCCGCGAGCTTTATCTGGGAGATGTTTGTTCGCGTCCTGCCGGATATTCCTGAGCAGAGTGCCTTCAACAAACAAAGCATGGCCTGGAAACTGATGACGCTGCTGCCGGACATGCTGGCGCATGATGAGTTCGCCATGCTGCGCCACTATCTGAATGACGACACCGACAAGCGCAAACTTTTTCAGCTGGCCTCACGCACTGCTGACCTCTATGACCAGTATCTGGTTTACCGCGCAGAATGGCTGATTCGCTGGGAAGCGGGAGAATTAGTCGATGGGTTACCGGAAGCGCAAATCTGGCAGGCGCCGCTCTGGAAAGCGCTGGTCGAGCATACCGGGCAGCTCGGTCAGCCTAAATGGCACCGTGCTAACTTGTACGATCGCTTTATCTCAACACTTGAGAACACCGCAGAACGGCCAGCCCGTTTGCCGTCACGCGTGTTCATTTGCGGTATCTCCGCGCTGCCGCCTGTCTACCTGAACGCGCTAAAAGCGCTCGGTAAGCACATTGATATCCATATCCTCTTTACCAACCCATGTCGGCACTATTGGGGAGATATTCAGGATCCGCGCTGGCTTTCACGGCTGGTCACCCGCCAGCGTAAACGCCTCTTTGAGGAACGCGCCGTGCCGCTGTTTAAAGACACTGAAAACGCGGCGCAGCTTTTCGATGAAGAGGGGATTCAGAACCTGCCGAACCCGCTACTTGCCTCGTGGGGCAAGCTGGGGCGCGACTATATTTATCTGCTTTCAGATATCACCTCCTCGGGAGAGGGGGACGTGGACGCGTTTGCGGATATTACGCCGGACAGCCTGCTGCACAATATTCAGCTTGATATTCTGGATTTAGAAAACCGTGCCGTGGCCGGGATCACTGCCGAGGAGTTTGCGCGAAGCGATAAGAAGCGAAAACTGGATCCTGACGATCGCAGTATCGCGATCCACGTTTGCCACAGCCCACAGCGTGAAGTTGAAATTCTTCATGACCGCCTGTTGGCCATGTTGCAGGACGACCCAACCCTGACACCCCGCGATATCGTGGTGATGGTGGCGGATATCGACAGCTACAGCCCGTTTATTCAGGCTGTATTTGGCAGCGCAACGGGCGACCGCTATCTTCCCTACGCGATCTCTGACCGCCGTGCTCGTCAGTCACACCCGGCGCTACAGGCCTTTATCAGCCTGCTTTCGCTGCCTGATAGCCGGTTTATCTCTGAGGATGTGCTGGCATTACTGGATGTGCCTGTTCTGGCCGCACGCTTCAGCATTAACGAAGAGGGCTTGCGCTACCTGCGCCAGTGGGTCAACGAATCCGGCGTCCGCTGGGGAATCGACGATGATAACGTCCAGGAGTTTGAGCTGCCCGCGACTGGCCAGCATACCTGGCAGTTTGGCCTGACGCGTATGCTGCTGGGGTATGCGATGGAGAGCATCCATGGCGAATGGAATGACGTGCTGCCGTACGATGAGTCCAGTGGGTTAATTGCGGAACTGGTTGGTCACTTAGCCTCGCTGCTGATGCAGCTCAACCGCTGGCGCCGTGCATTGATGCAGCCCCGTCCACTCGAAGAGTGGCTGCCGATTTGCCGCGAAATGCTAAATGACTTCTTCCTGCCGGACAGCGAAACGGAAGCCGCCATGGCGCTTATTGAGAAGCAGTGGCAGGCCATCGTTGATGAGGGGGTTAATTCGCACTATCACGAGGCGGTTCCCCTTTCGCTTCTGCGTGATGAGCTGACGCAACGTCTCGATCAGGAGCGCATCAGCCAGCGCTTCCTTGCTGGGCCGGTGAATATCTGCACCCTGATGCCGATGCGTTCAATCCCGTTCAAAGTAGTCTGTCTGCTTGGCATGAACGACGGTATTTATCCACGTGCGCTGCCACCCCTTGGCTTTGATCTCATGAGCGCACAGCCGAAGCGGGGCGACCGCAGCCGCCGCGATGATGACCGTTATCTCTTCCTTGAGGCGCTGATGTCTGCGCAAAGCAGGCTTTATATCAGCTATATCGGCCGTTCAATTCAGGACAACAGCGAGCGTTTCCCGTCCGTGCTGCTGCAGGAGCTGGTGGACTACATCGGGCAGAGTCACTATCTGCCGGGCGATGAGGCCTGTAACTGCGACGAAAGCGAACGTCGGGTGAAAGCGCATATTACCTGTCACCATAGCCGTATGCCGTTTGATCCTGTCAATTACGTTCCTGATGAACTGCAAAGCTACGCCCGCGAGTGGCTTCCCGCTGCGAAGAACGCGGGCACACCGCAAACCGATTTCATTCAGGCGCTCGAACCGCGCGCCATAGACACCCTTACGTTTGAGCAGCTGCAGCGCTTTTGGGCCCATCCGGTTCGTGCTTTTTTCCAGCAACGCTTGCAGGTGAACTTCCGCTCGGAAGAGAGCGAAATCCCTGATGCGGAACCGTTTATTCTTGATGGACTGGAGCGTTTTAAGCTTAATTCCCAGCTTTTGAACGCGCTGGTTGACGAAGAAGACGCCAGTAAACTGTTCCGACGTTACAGGGCGTCGGGATTACTGCCGTATGGTGCGTTCGGCGAAATCGTCTGGGATGCCCAGTGTGAGGAGATGCAAGCGCTTGCTGACCGGGTTATCGCGTGTCGGCAACCGGCGAGCAGCATTGAAATTGATCTCGATTGTAACGGTATGCACCTCAGCGGCTGGCTCACGCACGTGCAGTCTGACGGGCTGCTACGCTGGCGCCCATCTATGCTCAGCGTTTCACATGGCCTGCAACTCTGGCTCGAACATCTTGTCTACAGTGCGAGTGGTCACGAAGGCGAAAGCCGGTTGTTTGTACGTAAGGACGGCGAGTGGCGCTTCCCGCCGATGGAGCCTGAGCAGGCGTTGACGTATCTGTCGCTTTATATTGAAGGTTATCGTCAGGGCATGAACAAGCCTCTGCTTTTGCTGCCTGAAAGTGGGGGGGCATGGATAAAAGCCTGTTACGACGCGCAGAATGATGCCATGTTAACGGATGAGGCTTCGCTCCAGAAAGCGCGCAGCAAGTTTTTGCAGGCCTACGAAGGGAACATGATGGTACGTGGCGAGGGCGACGATGTCTGGTATCAACGTTTATGGCGAACGCTGGAGCCAGAATATTTCGACATTATCACGGAAGAGGCGCAACGCTACCTGTTACCGTTGTTCAAATTTAAGCAGTCCTGAGTGCTGTATAAAAATTGCACAGTACGGGGTGTTCATTTATGATGCACCTCTTATCACGGACTGATGTACCCAAAGAAAGAGATGCTGGCGTGTCCAGCACGCACGTTGTTAATGATGTAGCCGTGATAAAGAGGTCGTAATGCCAGGCAGCACCTTGTTCAAAGCGTTTGTTTTGTTTATCGCCCTTTGGGCTCCCGTCACTCAGGCCGATTCCGGTTGGCAACCTGTCCAGGAAACAATCCGTAAGAGCGATAAGGACACCCGTCAGTATCAGGCGATTCGTCTTGATAACGGGATGACCGTGCTGCTGGTTTCCGATCCTCAGGCGGTTAAATCGCTCTCTGCACTGGTTGTGCCGGTCGGATCGCTGGAAGATCCTGACGCCCATCCGGGACTGGCGCACTACCTTGAGCACATGACGCTGATGGGGTCTAAAAAATACCCACAGCCTGACAGCCTGTCCGAATTTCTGAAAATGCATGGCGGCAGCCACAACGCCAGCACTGCGCCGTATCGTACCGCGTTTTACCTGGAAGTGGAAAATGATGCGCTTGACGGGGCGGTGGACCGTCTGGCGGATGCCATCGCCGCACCGCTGCTGGATAAAAAATATGCTGACCGGGAACGCAACGCCGTAAACGCCGAACTGACGATGGCGCGCACGCGAGACGGTATGCGCATGGCGCAGGTTAGCGCTGAAACCATCAATCCGGCGCACCCGGGTTCGCGCTTCTCAGGCGGCAACCTTGAAACGCTGAGCGACAAGCCGGGTAGCCCGGTGCTCGATGCGCTGCATGCGTTTCGTGAAAAATACTATTCCGCCAATCTGATGAAAGCGGTTATTTACAGCAATAAACCGTTGCCGACGCTGGCAAACATGGCTGCGCAGACCTATGGCAGGGTGCCAAATAAAAATATCGATCTGCCGCAGATTAACGTGCCGGTTGTCACGGACGCGCAAAAAGGCATTGTTATTCACTATGTGCCGGCCTTGCCGCGCAAGGTGTTACGCGTTGAATTCCGTATTGATAACAACACGGCGCAGTTCCGCAGCAAAACCGACGAGCTGGTGACTTATCTTATCGGTAACCGCAGCCCGGGTACGCTCTCCGACTGGCTGCAAAAGCAGGGGCTGGTGGAAGGTATTCGCGCTGACTCCGATCCCGTCGTAAACGGGAATAGCGGCGTGCTGGCCATCTCCGCGACGCTGACCGATAAAGGGCTGGCTCACCGTGACGACGTCGTTGCGGCCATTTTCAGTTATCTCTCTCTGCTGCGCGACAAAGGCGTCGATAAACGCTACTTCGACGAGCTGGCGCACGTGCTGGATCTCGATTTCCGCTATCCCTCTATTACGCGTGATATGGACTACGTCGAGTGGCTGGCAGATACCATGATCCGCGTGCCGGTGGAACATACGCTGGATGCGGTAAATATTGCCGATCAGTATGACGCCGGGGCGCTCAAAGCGCGTCTGGCGATGATGACTCCGCAGAATGCCCGCGTCTGGTATATCAGCCCGAACGAACCGCATAACAAAATGGCCTACTTCGTTGATGCCCCGTATCAGGTTGAAAAAATCAGCGAACAGACCTTCGCGGGCTGGCAGAAAAAGGCGGGGGAAATTGCGCTGAAGTTACCGGAGCTTAACCCCTACATCCCGGACGATTTCTCGCTGATCAAACCCGCAAAGGCCTATCCGCATCCGGAGCTGATTGTTGATGAGCCGACGCTGCGCGTGGTCTACACCCCAAGCCGCTATTTCGGCGACGAGCCAAAAGCGGATGTCAGCGTAGTGCTGCGTAATCCTAAAGCAATGGACAGCGCCAGAAACCAGGTGCTGTTTGCGCTTAACGATTATCTGGCCGGTATTGCCCTCGATCAGCTCAGCAACCAGGCTGCCGTTGGCGGTATCAGTTTCTCCACCAATGCCAATAACGGCCTGATGGTGAATGCCAACGGCTATACCCAGCGTTTGCCGCAGCTGTTCCAGGCGCTGCTGGACGGTTATTTCAGCTATACGCCTACGGAAGAACAGCTCGAGCAGGCTAAGTCCTGGTATGCCCAGATGATGGATTCTGCCGAGAAGGGTAAAGCCTACGATCAGGCGATTATGCCAGCACAGATGTTGTCCCAAATTCCTTATTTCCAGCGCGAAGATCGCCGCGCGTTATTGCCCTCAGTCACCTTAAAAGAGGTGCTGGCTTACCGTGATTCGCTGAAAACCAATACTCGTCCGGAGTTCCTGGTTGTAGGGAACATGAGCGAAGATCAGGCTAAAACGCTGGCACAAAACGTGCGTGCGCAACTGGGTTCAAAAGGCGATGAGTGGTGCCGTAACCAGGATGTGCTGGTAGAGAAAAAGCAGAATGCGATCTTCGAAAAAGCGGGAAGCAGCACGGATTCCGCGCTGGCCGCGGTGTTTGTCCCTGTCGGATATGACGAATTTACCAGCTCTGCCCAGAGTGCGGTGCTCGGTCAAATTATTCAGCCGTGGTTTTACAACCAGCTGCGCACCGAAGAGCAGCTGGGTTATGCGGTATTCGCTTTCTCGATGAATGTGGGCCGTCAGTGGGGGGTGGGCTTCCTTCTGCAAAGCAGCGACAAACAACCTGCTTACCTGTGGCAACGTTATCAGGCATTCTTCCCGCAGGCGGAAGCAAAACTGCGCGCCATGAAGCCGGAAGAGTTTGCCCAGATCCAGCAGGCGGTTATCGCCCAGGTGATGCAACCGCCGCAGACGCTGGGTGAAGAGGCCTCGCAGCTGAGCAAAGATTTTGATCGCGGTAATATGAAATTTGATTCGCGTGATAAAATAGTGGCCGAAATAAAACAGCTGACGCCACAAAAAGTTGCCGATTTCTTCCATCAGGCGGTAGTAAAACCGCAGGGTATGGCCATCCTGTCTCAGGTTTCTGGCAGCCAGAACGGGAAAACGGACTACGTAAAATCAAAAGAGTGGACCGTCTGGAAGAGCGTCAGCGCGCTGCAACAAACTATGCCCTGGAGTAAGAAAGAATGACCCATACCGCTGAGCCGCTTGATCCCCTAAGTTTACCTCTACAGGGTGAGCGACTGATTGAAGCCTCAGCGGGAACGGGAAAAACCTATACCATCGCCGCGCTCTATCTGCGTCTGCTGTTGGGGCTCGGCGGCAACGCCGCTTTTTCGCGCCCGTTAAGCGTGGAAGAGCTGCTGGTGGTAACTTTCACCGAAGCGGCCACTGCCGAGCTGCGTGGCCGTATTCGCAGCAACATTCATGAGCTGCGCATCGCCTGTCTGCGTCAGACGACGGATAACCCCCTCTACGCGAGCCTGCTGGACGAGATTGCGGATAAGCAACAGGCTGCGCAATGGCTGCTGCTGGCCGAACGGCAAATGGATGAAGCGTCCGTCTTCACCATTCACGGTTTTTGTCAGCGCATGCTGAGCCTGAATGCGTTTGAATCCGGCATGCTCTTTGAGCAGCAGCTTATTGAAGATGAATCCGAGCTTCGCTATCAGGCCTGTGCGGATTTCTGGCGTCGTCACTGTTATCCGTTGCAGCGCGACATTGCTGAAGCGGTTCACGCCCTGTGGAAAGGTCCGGAAGAGCTTCTTCGCGCCATCGACCGTTACCTGCAAGGCGAAGCGCCGGTCATTAAATCTCCTCCGCCTGCCGATGAAACGCTGGCCTCGCGCCATGAAAAGATCGTCGCCAAAATTACCGCGCTTAAGCAGAAGTGGAATGAGTCGGTTGGTGAAATTGATGCAATCATCGAAAACTCAGGCATCGACAGACGCAAGTTCAACCGTGGGAACCAGGGGAAGTGGATCGAAAAGATCAGCGCCTGGGCCCAGGAGGAGACGCGGGGTTACCAGCTTCCGGACGCACTGGAAAAATTTTCGCAGCGCTTTTTGACCGAGCGAACCAAAGCCGACGGTATTGTGCCTGAGCATCCCCTGTTTGTGGCGATTGAAGCGCTGCTTGCGGAGCCATTAACGCTCAATGACCTGATGATCACCCGCGCCATGACGGAGATCCGCCAGGCCGTCGCGCGCGAAAAACGTCGCCGGGGCGAGCTGGGGTTTGATGACATGCTGAGCCGCCTGGACGAAGCCCTGTCCAGCGAGAATGGTGAAGCGCTCGCCAGCGCGATCCGTACCCGTTTTCCGGTGGCGATGATTGACGAATTTCAGGACACCGACCCCCAGCAGTACCGCATTTTTCGCCGCATCTGGCGACAGCAGCCCGACACTGCCCTGCTGCTGATAGGCGACCCTAAACAGGCCATTTACGCCTTCCGTGGGGCCGATATCTTCACCTATATGAAAGCCCGTAGTGAGGTGGTCGCGCATTACACGTTAGATACCAACTGGCGCTCCGCTCCGGGGATGGTTGAGAGCGTCAATGCGCTGTTCAGCCGTATGGAGACGGCGTTTATGTTCAATGAAATCCCTTTCCTGCCGGTGAAATCCGCCCCAAAAAACGCATCCCTGCGCTTCGAAGTCAGCGGTGCGGTACAACCCGCCATGACCTTCTGGCTGCTTGAGGGGGAAGGCTATGGCGTTGCCGATTATCAGGCGGCGATGGCCCAGCACTGCGCCGCGCAAATCCGTGACTGGCTAAGCGCAGGCGCGCGCGGCGAGGCACTACTGTGGAAGGGGGAACAGGCATATCCTGTAAAGGCCTCTGATATTACCGTGCTGGTGCGCAGTCGTCAGGAAGCGGCGTTAATCCGCGATGCGCTAACGTTGCTGGATATTCCGTCAGTGTATCTCTCTAACCGCGACAGCGTGTTCGACACGCTGGAAGCCCAGGAAATGCTCTGGTTGCTTCAGGCGGTGCTGGCGCCGGAGCGCGAAAATACGCTTCGAAGCGCGCTGGCCAGTTCTATGCTGGGGTTGAACGCAAGGGATATTGATGAACTCAACCATGACGAAAACGCATGGGATGCGGTGGTAGAAGAGTTTGTCCATTACCGTGAACGCTGGCAAAAGCGCGGCGTCATGGCGATGCTGCGTGAGCTGATGACACGGCGTCAGATTGCCGAAAATATGCTGGCGACATCCGGCGGTGAAAGGCGTCTGACCGATATTTTACACATCAGCGAACTGTTACAGGAAGCGGGTACCCAGCTTGAAAGTGAACATGCCCTTGTGCGTTGGCTGGCGCAGCAAATCGCGGATCCAAACAGTAACTCTTCAAGCCAGCAGATGCGTCTTGAGAGCGATAAGCATCTGGTGCAAATCGTCACCATTCACAAATCCAAAGGTCTCGAATATCCGCTGGTCTGGCTGCCTTTCATCGCGAACTACCGGGTTCAGGATCAGGCCTTTTACCATGACCGCGAGACTTTCGATGCGGTGCTCGATCTCAGCAAGGCGGAGACCAGCGTTGAACTGGCAGAAGCGGAGCGTCTGGCGGAGGATTTGCGCCTGCTTTACGTGGCGCTGACCCGTTCTGTCTGGCATTGCAGCCTGGGCGTCGCCCCGGTTTTCCGCCGTCGCGGGGAGAAAACAGGGGAAAGCGATTTCCATTTAAGCGCGTTAGGGCGGCTTATTCAGCGTGGCGAGCCGAAAGATGCGGCGGGGTTGCGCCTCTGCATTGAGTCGCTCTGCGGTGACGATATCGCACTGCATATCCCGTCTCTGCCAGACAATAGCCGCTGGCAAATGGCGCAAGAGCCCGCGACCGACCTTAATGCGCGCCAGATCACGCGGGTGCTTGCCGACGACTGGCGCGTCACCAGCTATTCTGGCCTGCAACAGCACGGGCAAAGTATTGCGCTGGATCTCATGCCGAAGCTGGACGTGGATGCCGCAGGGGTGGGTGATATTCCGGTTGAACCGACGTTAACTCCGCATCAGTTCCCACGCGGCGCGTCGCCGGGCACCTTTTTGCACAGCCTCTTTGAAGAGCTTGATTTTACTCAGCCTGTCAGTGAGGAGTGGGTGCTGAAGATGCTACAGAGCGGGGGCTATGACGCGCACTGGCAGCCCGTTCTCACTGACTGGATCAACGCCATTTTGCAGGCACCGCTGACTGAGCAGGGCTTCGCTCTTCGTCAGCTAACGGCCAGAAATAAACAGGTTGAGATGGAGTTTTATCTGCCTGTCGCAGGCCCGCTTAAGGCCGACGCGCTCGATGCGCTTATCCGTCAGTACGATCCGCTCTCAGCCGGTTGCCCGCCGTTGAACTTCCGTCAAGTGCAGGGCATGCTGAAAGGCTTTATCGACCTGGTCTTCCGTCACGAAGGACGGTACTACCTGCTGGATTACAAATCGAACTGGCTGGGCGAGAACAGCGAAGCCTATACCCAGCAGGCGATGGCGGCAGCCATGCAAATGCATCGCTACGATCTGCAATATCAGCTCTACACGCTAGCGCTGCACCGCTATTTGCGCCACCGTATTGCGGATTACCGCTACGACGATCATTTTGGTGGCGTCATCTACCTCTTCTTGCGCGGGGTCGACGCTGCCGATCCGCGCTCCGGGATCTTCAGCACCCGTCCGGATGCGGAATTGATTAATAAAATGGATAACCTGTTTGCAGCAAACACGGAGGAGATGGCATGACGATGCAGGACTTATTGCTGGAAGCGGTAGAGCAACGCGTGCTGCGTCAGTTGGATGTGCAGTTTGCCATGATGATTGCCGCTGACCAGCCCGCCGTGATGCTTGCCGCTGCCCTATTGAGTAAAGACGCCGGAGAGGGGCATGTGTGTCTGCCGCTCTCGCGTCTGGTTGTTGACGAGAAAATGCCGCCTGTCCTCCAGTCCTGCTTTGCGCTGCTGGGGGAGAGGGTGGACTGGCAGAAAATTTTGCGCGAATCGTCGGCCGTCGGGCCGGGAGAAAACCAGGCGCCGCTGATCCTGACGGGGGAGCGCTTATATCTGAACCGTCTGTGGCGAAACGAACTGACGGTAGCGCGTTTCTTTAGTGAGACCAACGCGCCGCTTCCCTGCGACGAAGCGCAGCTTCGCCAGACACTGGACAGGCTGTTTGACTCCGGTGAGCCTACAGACTGGCAGAAAGTGGCGGCGGCCGTCGCCCTGACGCGGCGGATTTCGGTGATTTCAGGTGGCCCGGGGACCGGGAAAACCACGACCGTCGCAAAGCTGCTGGCAGCCCTGATCCAGCTATCAGGCGAGCAGCGATGTCGTATTCGTCTGGCGGCGCCCACCGGGAAAGCAGCGGCGCGACTGACCGAATCACTGGGCGGTGCGATGCAACAGCTGCCGCTCACTCAGGAGCAGCTTGCGCTTTTCCCGGGTGAAGCGAGTACCCTGCACCGTCTGCTCGGCGCGCAGCCGGGTAGCCAGCGGCTGCGCTACCATGCGGGTAATCCGCTGCATCTGGACGTGCTGGTGGTGGATGAAGCCTCCATGATTGACCTGACCATGATGTCGCGCCTGATCGATGCTCTGCCGCCGCATGCGCGCGTGGTTTTCCTGGGCGATCGCGACCAGCTCGCCTCCGTGGAAGCCGGGGCGGTACTGGGGGATATCTGTACCTACGCCAGCTACGGTTATACCGCCGCGCGGGCGCAGGAGCTTGCCCGCCTGACCGGCTGCTCGCTTGAACCCGATCACTCGCCGGTCGCAGGCGCACTGCGTGACAGCCTGTGCCTGCTGCAAAAAAGCTACCGTTTCGGTAGCAACTCCGGCATCGGCCAGCTGGCTGCGGCGGTCAACCGTGGCGATCGGCATGCCACGCGCACGGTGTTTGACGGCTCTTTCACTGACATTGAAAAGAAATCGCTGCAAAGCGGAGAAGAGTATCAGGCTATGCTTGAGGAGGCTCTCCATGGATACCAGCGTTTTCTGAGCTGCGTGCAGCAGCGCAGTCAGCCCGGGCAGGTCATTGCCGCATTTGGCGAATACCAGCTTCTGTGCGCATTGCGGGAAGGGCCGTTCGGCGTTGCGGGCCTGAACGACAGGCTGGAGCAGCTGATCGTGCAGAAACGCAAAATTAACCGTCAGCAGCATTCGCGATGGTATGAAGGCCGGCCAGTGATGATCTCCCGCAACGACAGTACGCTGGGGCTGTTCAACGGGGATATCGGTATTGCGCTCGATCGCGGTAACGGTTTGCGCGTCTGGTTCCAGCTACCGGACGGCAGCGTGAAGTCCGTCCAGCCCAGCCGTCTGCCAGAGCATGAAACGGCATGGGCGATGACGGTACACAAGTCTCAGGGCTCAGAGTTCAACCATGCGGCGCTGATCCTGCCGACACAGCTTTCGCCGGTCGTAACCCGTGAGTTGGTCTACACCGCCGTTACCCGTGCGCGCCAGCGTCTGTCGCTGTATGCGGATGAACGCGTGCTGGGACAGGCGATTGCCACTCGCACCGAGCGCAGAAGCGGATTAAGCGCGATTTTTGAATCTGTCTGAGTAATCACCCTCTCCGACAGGAGAGGGTGATTGTTATCCCAGGTCCGCCATTAACACCTTCGAGCGGCGCTGGTAGTTGTACATCTCTTTCTTACTTTCCGGCAGAGAATCAATATCCACCGGCGTGAAGCCGCGCTCCTGGAACCAGTGAATGCTGCGCGTGGTGAGCACGAACAGCTTGCTCAGACCCATCTGGCGCGCCTGTGCCGCCACGCGTTCAAGCAGCAGTTCCCCCCGCGAGGAGCTACGGTAATCCGGGTGCACGGCAACGCACGCCATTTCGCCAATCTGCTCTTCCGGGAACGGATAAAGCGCCGCACAGGCAATGGTCAGGTTATCTCGCTGGATGATGGTGAACTTGTCGATCTCCATCTCCAGCTGCTCGCGGGAGCGGCGAACCAGAATGCCCTGTTGTTCCAGCGGACGGATCAGCTCCAGAATGCCGCCGATGTCATTGATGGTGGCACGGCGGATCTGCTCGGCGCTCTCCATTACGATCTGCGTACCGATCCCGTCCCGGGAGAACAGTTCCTGCAACAGCGCGCCGTCTTCCTGATAGCTGATCAGGTGGCTGCGGCGTACCCCGCTGCGGCACGCTTTGACGGCGCCGCGCAGAAAACGCACGGTACCGGAATAGTAATCGCCTTGTGCTTCCAGCGCTTCGACGCGCGCCTGGGCTTCATTCGGAAAAAGTTCTGGCACAATCACGCCCTCATCGTTCACGACACCCTGTGAGGAGCAAAAGCCGATCATTTTTTCCGCTTTCAGCTTGATGGCCAGCTGGGTGGCAATCTCTTCCGAGGTCAGATTAAAACTTTCACCCGTTACGGAAACGGCAACGGGTCCCATCAGGACGATCGCGCCATTGTCTAACTGGCGGTGAATGGCTTCTTCATCAATGCGCCGGATGCGGCCGCTGTGGCAGTAATCCACGCCATCGTCCACGCCGAGCGGCTGAGCGATGATAAAGTTGCCGCTCACCACGTTGATGTGCGCGCCCTGCAGCGGCGTATTACTCAGGCTCATCGACAGGCGGGCGGTGATATCGAGCTGCAACAGACCCGCCGCCTGTTTGACCAGTTCGAGGGTTTTCGCATCCGTCACGCGGGTATGTTTGTGGTAGATCGGCTCATGGTGATGGGCGGCCAGGTTGGCTTCGATTTGCGGACGTGCGCCATACACCACCACCAGACGGATGCCGAGGCTGTGCAGCAGGCCGATATCATTGACGATACTGGAAAAGTTCTCATGCTCAATGGCTTCGCCGCCAAGCATGATGACAAAGGTTTTCCCCCGATGGGTGTTGATATAGGGAACAGAATGGCGGAATCCCTGGACCAGTTCGGTTCTGCGTTCCTTAACCATGACACAACCCTTAATGAATGTTTATTCGTTATTTATGTATTTTTATTCGATTGTGGCCGCGTGTGCAAGCCAAAATTTTCTGCGACACACAGAAAATAATAAGTAATCCGTGCGTTAACGTATGATTGTTTACCCTTTTATAGATGACAGTTTATGCGTCATTCGTTAAAGTTTTCGGTCAATTTGGGCGTTTTGTTCATCAATCAGATTTCTTGCTCGGGAGAAGCATGTCGGGATCCAATTCAGCAATAAGCCGCCGCCGCCTGTTAAAAGGGGCCGGGGCGATGTGGTTGCTTAGCGTCAGCCAGGTGGGTCTTGCCGCCACAAGCCAGGTAGTCGCGGTGCGCGTCTGGCCGTCGTCGACCTATACGCGCGTGACGGTCGAGTCCAACCGCGTGCTGAAATACAAACAATTTGCCCTCAGCAATCCTGAACGTGTGGTGGTTGATCTCGAAGGTGTGAATCTCAACTCCGTGCTTAAAGGCATGGCGGCGCAGATCCGTGGCGACGATCCTTTTATCAAATCGGCGCGTGTCGGGCAGTTCGATCCGCAAACCGTGCGCATGGTGTTTGAGCTGAAGCAGAACGTGAAACCGCAGCTCTTTGCCCTTGCGCCTGTTGCCGCCTTTAAGGAGCGCCTGGTAATGGATCTCTATCCGGCGAATGCAACGGATATTCAGGATCCGCTCCTGGCGTTACTTGAAGATTACAACAAAGGCGATCTCCAGCGGCAGGTCCCACCTGCGCAAAGTGGTCCTAAGCCGGGCAGGGCGGGGCGCGATCGTCCGATTGTGATCATGCTCGATCCTGGCCACGGCGGAGAAGATTCCGGCGCCGTTGGGAAATATCACACCCGCGAAAAAGATGTGGTGCTGCAAATTGCCCGTCGTCTGAAGGCGTTAATCGACAAAGAGGGCAATATGCGCGCCTACATGACGCGCAACGAAGATGTCTTTATCCCGCTGAAGGTCCGCGTGGCGAAAGCGCAGAAGCAGCGCGCGGATCTGTTTGTCTCTATTCATGCGGATGCCTTCACCAGCCGCCAGCCGAGCGGATCGTCGGTGTTTGCCCTGTCAACGAAAGGGGCGACCAGTACCGCCGCGAGATACCTGGCGGACACGCAGAACGCCTCGGATTTAATCGGTGGCGTGAGTAAAAGCGGGGATCGTTACGTCGACCATACGCTGTTTGATATGGTGCAGTCGCTGACCATTACCGACAGTCTGAAGTTTGGTAAAGCGGTGCTGGGCAAACTGGGCCGGGTCAACAAGCTGCACAAAAACAGCGTCGAGCAGGCCGGATTTGCGGTACTGAAAGCGCCAGATATTCCGTCCATTCTGGTCGAAACCGCGTTTATCAGTAACGTGCAAGAGGAACGCAAGCTCAAGACGGCTAAATTCCAGCAGGAAGTGGCGGAGTCGATTCTGGCGGGTATTCGGGCCTATTTCTCAGACGGGGAAACGCTGGCGCGGCGGGGATAGGGTACTACGCCGGGTATCTCGCCCGGCACTTTCACAAACGGCAGATACAAAAAAACACCCTTAAGGGTGTTTATTGTTTTAAGAAGTGTTGG
>ERZ791922.608-NODE-608-length-20239-cov-4.120442_pt1 | contig 20239 bp, 19 predicted proteins | sample MGYA00510134_ERZ791922 | MGnify/ENA primary metagenome ERZ791922 (study PRJEB30046, sample SAMN00792101) | human gut metagenome | study: EMG produced TPA metagenomics assembly of the A metagenome-wide association study of gut microbiota in type 2...
CGACGATAGTACTGCGGTGCGACAATAGCAAGCTGCCGGTTCTTTTTTTTTATTTAATATTTAAATTACATATTTCTAATTATTTAATCGAATAATTAAATAATTAAATACTATTGTCAAATTTTTATAAACACGTTATAATAGACAAGTAATACGTTGATGAGGAGTAGTAAATAAGAAAATTGTTTTAGAGAGAAAGACATTTGGTGAAAGTCTTTTAACAATGGAATTATTGAATTCACCTTTGAGTGCGACTAATCACCGCCGTTTAAGCTACGTTACAGCTAATTAAGTGTATGACATTTTGTCATAAATTAGGATGGTACCGCGAGATAATCGTTCCTATTGGGAACGATTTTTTATATTTTAGGAGGAATAAAATGGAAAATGAATTATTGAGAATCAAAGAAGAAGCATTAAATAAATTAGATGAATGTTCTTCTTTAAAAGAATTAAATGATATTCGTGTCCTATATTTAGGGAAAAAAGGTCCAATTCAAGAAGCAATGAAATCAATGAAAAATATGGATCCTGAAGCTCGTAAAACATTTGGACAAATTTCAAATCTTGTTAAACAAGAATTATCTAAAGCTGTTGAAGAAAAAAAAGAATTATTAGAAAATCAAGCAATTTTAGATAAAATTAATAGAGAAAAAATTGATATTACATTACCTAGCTATAAATTAGATCAAGGTTCATTGCATCCTTTATCAACAATTGTAACTGAATTAGAAGATCTATTTTTAGGAATGGGATATCAAATCGCTGAAGGTCCTGAAGTTGAAAGTGATTATTTTAATTTTGAATTAATGAATTTACCAAAAGGACATCCAGCGCGTGACATGCAAGATACATTTTACATTGATGAAAATACGCTTATGCGTACACATACATCTCCAGTTCAAGCACATACATTGTTAGCAGCTAAAGGAAAAGGACCAATTAAAGTAATATGTCCTGGTAAAACTTATCGTCGTGACGATGATGATGCTACTCACTCACATCAATTTATGCAATGCGAAGGATTGGTTGTTGATAAAAATATTACAATGGCTGATTTAAAAGGAACATTGGAAGTATTTGCTCGTAAATTTTTTGGTGAAAAACGTGAAATACGTTTACGCCCTTCTTATTTCCCATTCACTGAACCTTCTGTTGAAGTTGATATTTCTTGTCATAATTGTGGAGGTAAGGGTTGTTCAATGTGTAAACATACAGGATGGATTGAAATTTTAGGTGCAGGAATGGTAAATCCTAAAGTACTTGAAATGTGTGGTTTTGATTCTGAAGTATATCAAGGATTTGCTTTTGGAATTGGAATTGAACGTGTTGCAATGCTTAAATATGGAATTGATAATATCCGTAATTTCTATAATGATGATATAAGATTTTTAAATCAGTTTACAAGAAAGGAGTAGAAGAATGGATATTAGTTTAAAAGTTTTAAATAGATATATAAAAGTTGATGATCAAGATCCTAAGGAACTTGCTGATAAAATTACTTCAATAGGATTAGAAGTAGAGGGAATGCATAATTTAGCAAATGGTAATAATATGACAATTGGTCATGTATTAGAATGTGTTCCACATCCTGATAGTGATCATTTAAATGTTTGTAAAGTAGAAGTAAAACCTGGTGAAATTAGACAAATTGTTTGTGGAGCACCAAATGTTGCTACTAATCAAAAAGTAATTGTTGCAAATCCAGGATGTGATTTAGGTAATGGATTTATTATAAAAGAAAGTAAAATTAGAGGTGTAGAATCTAATGGAATGATCTGTTCGATTGCAGAACTTGGATTAGATCAAAGATTGTTAAAACCTGAAGATAAAGAAGGAATACATGTATTGGATGATAATGCACCAGTTGGTGAAGATCCATTAGAATATATAGGTCTTAAAGATACAATTTTGGAGATAGGTTTAACACCAAACCGCGCTGATTGTATGGCATTAACTTCATTTGCATATGAAGTAGGTGCAATTTTAAAACGTGATGTAAATTTACCAAAAATTGAAACAAAAGGAATAGATGGTAGTGGAATAAATGTTAAAGTAGATACTGATTTATGTTCTTTTTTTGGTGCTAAATTAGTAAAAGGTGTTACAACAAAAGAATCACCTGAATGGTTAAAAAATGCTTTACTTGCTAGTGGAATCAAACCAATTAACAACATTGTGGATATTTCAAATTTTGTGATGTTAGAAACTGGTCAACCAATTCATATGTATGATTATGATAAATTAAATAAAAAAGAGTTTGTAATTAAAACAGGATTTGATTGTAAAGAAATCTTATTAGATGGTGAAGAGTATACAATTGAACCTAATGATATTATTGTTTCAACTGATGATGGAATTGGTTGTGTTGCCGGTGTCATGGGATCTAATAGTACAAAAATTGATGAAAATACTACAAATATTGTAATTGAAGTTGCTACTTTTGATGGAACGACTTTAAGAGAGACTGCAAGACGTTTGAATTTATTAACTGATGCATCACAACATTATATTAAAGGAGCACTAAATACGGCTAATTCTTTAAATATTTTGGAAAGATGTGCAAATTTATTGGAAGAACTAGCTGATGCTAAAGAAATTTATAAAAGTGTAACAACTGATTTAAATATTGAAGAACGATATGTAGAAGTTTCAACAAGTAAAGTAAATGGTTTATTAGGAACAAATATTAGTACTTTAGAAATAGAAGAAATATTTAATTCATTAAAGTTTGAATTTACATTAAATGGAGAGCAATTTAATGTTAAAGTACCAACTTATCGTAATGATATTACAATGGCAGCAGATTTAATTGAAGAAGTAGCACGTATTTATGGATACGATAAAATACCATCAACATTGCCTGAAATGTCTATGACTGTTGGTAAAAGAAGCGATGTTCAAGCAAAAAAACATATGATTCGTAATTTGCTTAAGGACCAAGGATTACATGAAACATTAACTTATTCTTTAACATCACCAACATTAGTAGATGATTTTAATATTTTCCATACTAATGAGACAATTAAATTAGCAATGCCGTTAGGAGAAGAAAGAAGTGTAACTAGAAAATCAATAATTAGTTCATTGTTACAAGTAATCAACTACAATCAATCACATAATATTAAAGACGTTAATGTTTTTGAATTATCTACAACATATTCTAAAAATACTGAATTACAAAACTTAGCAATTGCTTGTTGTGGTGAATATAATGGTTTAGCATTTAAACAAATTTCATATAAAGCTGATTATTATTTAATGAAAGGTTTTGTAGAAACAATCTTTAAAAATTTAGGTGTCGAAGAATCTCGTTATAAATTAGTACGAGTAGATCAAAATGATACTAACTATCATCCTGGTAGATCAGCATATATAATGATTGGAAAAGAAATAGTAGGTGTGATTGGTAATATTCATCCATTAATGGAAAAGAAATATAATGTAAAAGATGTATATGTTGTAGAATTGAATTTAACAACATTACTTAACTTAAAAACAAGCAAAGTTAAATTCGTTGATATTCCAATGTATCCATCAGTAAGTAGAGATATTGCTTTAGTAATGGATAAAGATGTTGCTACATATGATATATGTCGTAAAATTATTCAAGCAAGTAAACAATTGGTAAAAGAAACTAAAATTTTTGATGTTTATGAAGGTGAACATATTGGAGCTAATAAAAAATCTGTAGCAATTAATTTGATTTTCCAAGATCCAAAAGGAACTTTAGAAGAAAATACTATAAATGCAGTAATGGAAAAGATTTTAGAATCAGTATCAAAAGAATTTAATGCAGTATTAAGAGCATAATTATAAAAGAAATGGACTAGTGTCTGTTTCTTTTTATTATTGGTATAAAATAAAAACCAGATTAATATCTGGTTTATAATTTAGGAATACTCTTATATTCAAGAGAAATTAATTGGTCAGGGCTATTTGATATGCATGATAAAAGCTTTGTTGCTTTAAATTCAAGATCTAAAGCTAAATGGTGATAACTAGAAAAGTTAGTTATTATTTTATACTCACATGTTTTCTTGATTCTACTTAAATATGATTGTCCAACATTATTCATTTTTAAAACTCTAATATAATCAATTTTCATACTTTCAATAATTGTAGCTTTATTATTATTCATTAAAATGTGAATTAACATTCTTTGGATTCTAGAACGTGTATAACGTTTAGAAGTCAAAGCTGTTATAAACTGATTCATATCTTTACATAATAATATTTTTTCCTTGAGTAAATTTTCTATCCCTTCATCAACAAGATGAATATGTTTTAGTTCATCTTTTGAAATTGTTAAAAGTTTGTAACGTAAAAAAGGAAAGAAGTCTTCGAAAAAATAAAATTCCTTATATTCATCATAGTTACAAATTTGATTTGTTATAGCTACATTATTTTTTAATGCATGTCTTATAGCACTTGCTGAACATATATTTTCGAGTTTTAAACTATGAAAATCATTTGTTCTTTTTATACAATGTAAATTAATTTGATAGTTATTATTTATGACTTCTTTTACATACGCTAAACCTAATAAATCATTAGGGGTAGTGATACTTTTATTCATTAAAATTGATAATGCTTTATTGCAAGCATCAGGATAACGTAAACCTAAATTTAGTTGTTGCTTTACTAATGTATTATAACCATTAGGATTATTTTTTATTGTCAAAGCAATATCTTTAAAAACGTCAATATTACCACTTTCACTTCCAAAAACAATGTCAGTTACATTTAATTTATGGAGTATTTCAATTGCCCCCTTAGCAAAATAATCAGCACTTTGTACACTATATACAAATGGTAACTCAATGACTAAATCGACACCATTTTTAATTGCTACTTTGGCTCTTGTCCACTTATCGCTTATTGCTGGTTCACCACGTTGGACAAAATGACTTGACATAATTACTATTGTTATATCAGGGTTAATTAGTTCTTTTGCTTTGTTTAAATGATATAAATGTCCTTGGTGAAAGGGATTATATTCAACAATTAATCCAAGAACTTTCATAAATTGACCTTCAAAGAGTATTTAGAAAATTTTTTAATAACTTTAAATATTGTTGAAACAATCATAATTGCTAATGCTAGGCTAGCAGAAATGGCAATAGTATGAATGAAACTATCTATAAATAATGCTGTATTTCCTTGTGTACAATAAAGCATAGTTTGATAAATTCCACGCCCAGGTACAAGTGGGAAACAACCTATGATTAAAAATATTGTTGCAGGTGCTTTAAAGATACGAGCTGCTATTTCAGAAAATAAACTAACTATTGTCATTGCAATAAAATAAGCAACTAATTCGTTATTAAAATTATTAAACAATAAAAATACTAACCAACCCAATGCTCCTCCAAAAGAGCTAACTAAAACAAATCGCAATTGGTGATGAATTCTAAATATTAAAGAAAAACCAATACAAGCAACAAACGCACTTAAACATTGAATAAAATTATTCATCTTAACCTCCTAAAAGTATCATTATTGTTCCAACGCCAACTGCAATAAAAGTAGCAGTTAATAACGCTTCTAACATACGTGCTGTACCTGAAATATAATCGCCACCCATAATATCTCTTAAACTATTTGTAATTGCTACACCTGGTGTCAAAATCATTAAACAACCAATAATTGCAGCTTGAAGGTTATCAATAAATCCAATTTTATTGCAAGCAATAGCAATTATTGTTAAAAGCATACTGGATAAAAGGGTACAAACTAAGTTATTAATTTCAAGAATTTCTATTAGCCAAATGAAAAAATATAATATCAACCCAATAAAAAATCCACAAATTGTTTCACTGATTCCACCACCAAAAAAGGTTGTAAAAGAAGCTGTACCTATACCATAACCCCAAAATACAAGTTTCATATTTGTAGGAATGTTTATAATTTCATTAACTTGTGCTTTTAAAGTGTGATAATTAGGCCGATTACAACAAACATTGCGCACTAAATTATTTAACTCATAAAGCTTCTCTAAATTAACTCGATTTTGTTGCGTACGTTTAGACAGAGTAAACGTATGATAATCATGTGTTTCGATTGTAAGAGTAAAATATGTTGGTAGAGCAAATACTTCAACATTTTGATAACCATAACTTTTGCACATTCTTAATAAAGATTCTTCTACGCGATATATTTCAGCACCATATTTTAATAAAAGACGCCCAATTTCGCCAATTAAGTTTATAAGTTTTTGTTCGTTCATAATTCACCTCAAATCATACAAAAGTATACCACGAATAAATTTTAAATGATATAAAATGATGATTAATATTTGTAAATTATTATGATAAAATAATCTTGGTGATGATTATGTTAAAAGGATATCAATATAAATTGAAAATAGACATATATATTATTGAAAAAATAATAAAATATATGCAATAACTACAAATAACAAATATGAATATATCCAAGAGGAAACAGCATTGATAAAAGAAGCAGCAAGACAATTAAATGAATATTTTAATGGTGAGAGGAAAGTATTTGACTTGCCTTTAGATTTAACAGGAACTTCTTTTCAAACAAAAGTTTGGCAAGAATTACTAAAGATACCATATGGTGAAACGAAAAGTTATAAAGATGTTGCAATAGCAATAAATAACCCAAAAGCATGTCGAGCAGTAGGAATGGCAAATAATAAAAATAGAATTATGATAGTAGTACCATGTCATCGAATAATTGGTTCTAATAAAAAATTAGTAGGTTATGCTGGAGGACTGAAACTAAAAGAGCAGTTATTAAATTTAGAAAAAAATTTTAATTAAAAAAACACAGTTCAATTCATTATGAACTGTGTTTTTAGTTTATGATACATAATTTTCAGATATTTTTGAAAAAGCTTTATCGAGGATATATTGACCATCTATATTTGCATAAGCTCCCATTCCTATTTGTTCAACAGGACAATCTACAATTTTTTCAATTAGAAATTGTTTAAAACAAATCAAGGGTGTGAGTAAAACAACATCTGCATCTATAGCTTTTTCACATATATCGTGGATAGAACAGGCATATATTTCACATTCAATAGAATCCTTTATTGATGCTTCTTTCATTTTGCTTACTAGATAGTTATTTGCAATAGCCATGTCATTATATGTATCACATAGTAAGACAATTTTCTTCACAATATAAGCCCCTTTCTCAATTTTTAATCTAGAAATCATATAAAATTTACATGCGTATTATATCATAAAATGTAAACACTTTCAAGTTTTTTGGGTAAATGAGATATTTATGACATTTCTGTTGATTTTTTTGATAATTAACTAGCTATTAGTTTATTATTATTATTTCCTAGGAAATAATATATTAATTTGAAAAATTTTGTTGATATCTAAGATAATTTTATATATTTATAATTTGAAAAAATAACAAAATACACTAAAAAAGTAATCAATTTATAAAAAAACTCGCAAGTAAAAAATTAATTGACTATAATATATATAGATATAGAAAGTGGGGATAAATAATATGTTAAAAAATGAAAAAATGAGTAAAACTAAAATTATATGTACAATTGGACCAGCATCTGAAAGCAAAGAAATGATGACTAAATTAGTGAAAGCTGGGATGAATGTAATGAGGCTCAATTTTTCTCATGGAAGTCATGAAGAACATTTAAATAGAATTAAATTGATTACTGAAATTAATAAGGAATTAGGATCATCTGTTGCTATATTATTAGATACTAAAGGACCTGAAATTAGAACAGGAGATTTTAAAGGGGGATATGCAGAATTTAAAAAAGGGCAAATTGTTACTATTTGTCAAGATGATATTGAAGGTACAAGTGGTCGTTTTACAATATCTTATAAAGATTTATATCATGATATTAAACCAGGAAGTTTTATTTTAGTAAATGATGGACAAGTTGAGCTATTAGTTGATCATGTTGACGGTACTGATATAGTATGTGTTTGTGCAAATGATGGAGTAGTAAAAAATAAGCGTGGAATAAATGTACCAGGAATAAAATTAGGATTTAACTATTTATCTAAGCGAGATATTGATGATTTAAAATTTGGCTGCTTACAACCATTTAATTTTGTAGCAGCATCATTTGTAAGAAGAGCACAAGATGTTTTTGATATAAAGAAATTATTAATTGAAAATGATCGACCAGACATTCAAGTAATTGCTAAAATTGAAAATAAAGAAGGTGTCGAAAATATTGATGAAATTTTAAATATTGCTGATGGTATCATGATTGCTCGTGGTGATTTAGGAGTTGAAGTACCTGCAGAAGATGTGCCATTAATTCAAAAAAGTATAATTAGTAAATGTAAAGATATGGGAAAAATCGTTATCACAGCAACTCAAATGTTAGAAAGTATGCAAACAAATCCACGTCCAACTCGTGCCGAAGTAAGTGATGTAGCAAACGCTATTTTTGATGGAACGGATGCAATTATGTTATCTGGTGAATCGGCAGCAGGACAATATCCACAAGAATCAGTTATGACAATGAGTCGTATTGCTTTAAAAACCGAACAAAGCTTAGATTATGATGCTTTACATCGACAAGCTGTTTTAACAGCTGGTAAAGATACATCTGAAGCAATTTGCATGTCAGTTGCTGAAATTGCATCAAAATTTCAAGTTGCGGCAATTATTGCTTTTACAGAAAGTGGATTTACTGCTCGAAAAATGTCACGTTATCGTCCAGAAGCAAGAATTATTGCAGCAACGCCTATTGTTAATACAACAAGATCATTAGCTCTTAGTTGGGGAGTAACACCGGTTATTTGTAAAACTATGAAAACACGTTCTAGTATGATGGATTATGCAGAAATTATTGCTAAAGAAAATGGTGTGGCTTCTGGAAATTTAATTCTTGTTACAGGTGGAAAACCTGGTTTAATTGGGGATACTAGTTATTTAGAATTAGTTAGAGTAAAATAATTTCAAATATAAAAGAAGATTTAAATACTATTAAAGAGTTTTCAAATCTTCTTTTTTTTTTACTTAAATATATTTGTTTTTTCAATTAATGAAAATGCTTTTTCGATTGTTTGAATATCTTGAATCAATGCGATTCTTACAAATCCTTCCCCATAAGAACCAAATGCACTGCCTGGAACAAATAAAATCCCTGTTTGATTAAATAAATCATTTACAAAGTCTAATGATGTCTTATACTTATCAGGTATTTTTGCCCAAATAAACATAGTACCTTTGGTTTTATCAATTTTCCAACCAATTTTTTTAGCATTAATTAAAAAAGCATCTCGTCGTTTTTTATATGCATCACGTGTTTGTTCAACACATGATTGATCCCCAGTTATTGCTTCAATTGCTGCTAATTGAATTGGAATGAACATACCATAGTCAATATTAGATTTTAAAGTTTTAATTTGCTTAATTATTTCGCTATTCCCAACTGCAAAACCAATTCTAGCTCCTGCTAAACCATATGTTTTTGATAATGAATTAAATTCAATTCCAACTTCTTTAGCTCCAGGATATGATAAAAAGCTTTTACCTGGTGTTTCAAATAATAACTCACTATAAGCATTATCATGTAAAACAATAATATCGTTTTCTTTAGCAAATTGAATTAAATTTAGATAAAACTCATCATTTGCAATTCCACATGTAGGATTATTTGGATATGAAACAACCATGAATTTAGCCTTTTTTGCAATGTTTTTATCTATTTTACTAAAGTCTATTAAATAATCATTTTCTTTTAATAGTGGCATTTCTACAATTTTTGCCCCTGCAATTAAAGGTCCATCTTTAAATACTGGATAGCTAGGATTAGGAACTAAAACAATATCACCTTCATTAACTAATATCATTCCCAAATGAGATAAACCTTCTTGGGAACCTAATAAAGAACAAACTTCATCATTGTTCAATTCAACATCATATCTTCTTTTATACCAGTCAATCACAGCACTGATTAATTCTGGTAAATCATTGATTGCATAAATATAATTTTTAGGATCTAATGCTGCTTTTGAAAGAGTTTCTCGTATTTTTTTTGAAGGAGGTATATTAGGAGTACCAGTACTAAAATCAATTACAGGTAAACCGGCTTTTTTTCTTTGGGTTGCTTTTTTTGCTAAAATAGTAAAAATACTTTCGGAAAATAAATCCATTCTTTTTGAAAAATTCATTTAATAATTCACCTCTTTTTTATTCTAATATATTTTCTAAAGCTGATAAAGTAAAAAATGATTTTAATAAAATAAAACCAAGATATGTTCTAAAAATAATGATATCTCATATAAATAAGACAAAGAGAGGAGTTAACAATGGAAACTAAAAATATCTTACATGATATCGCTAAAAGATGTGATGGGGACATATATTTGGGGGTTGTAGGACCGGTTAGAAGTGGCAAGTCTTCATTTATTAAACGTTTTATGGAAAAAGCTGTAATACCATATATTGAAGATAAAGATGCAAAATTACGAGCAATTGATGAATTACCACAATCAGGTAAAGGTAAAATGATAATGACAGTTGAACCGAAATTTATTCCTAATCAAGCAGTTGAGATGCTCATGGACGAAAATTTTAGAGTAAATATTCGTCTAGTTGATTGCGTTGGTTATGTAATTGATGGTGCAAAAGGATATGAAGATGAACAAGGAATTCGATATGTTAAAACACCTTGGTATTTAGAATCAATACCTTTTGATCAAGCAGCAAAAGTAGGAACAAAAAAGGTTATTCAAGATCATTCTACAATTGGAATTGTAATTACTAGTGATGGTAGTATTTGTGATATTCCAGGTGAAAATTATAGAGAGGCAACTGATAGTATTATTGAAGAGTTATTGGAAATTGATAAACCATTTATTGTAATTGTTAATAGCAAAGATATAAATAGCAATGCATGTAAAAAAGAAGTAGAACGTTTAAGTGATAAATATGATGTACCAGTAATTGCTATGGATGTGACAAATATGGAAGAACCGCAAATTGTTTCTTTACTAAAAGATGCACTATATGAATTTAAAATTAGCGAAGTACGTATTGAAGTGCCTAAATGGTTAGCAATGATGTCAAGTAATCATTGGTTAAAGCAAACATTAGACACATCTTTAAAAGAATCATTACAATCAATTAAAAAATTTAAAGATGTTGAAAGAATTGCCGAATCTATTTGTCAATATGATTTTGTTGATAAAGCGTATTTAACAGGTATTGATACCAGTACATCTAGTGCTACATTAAAAATAGAAGAACGGGATGGATTATATAATGAAATATTAGAAGAAATAATTGGAGATAGAGGATTTGATCAAGCTACGTTTTTAACATTTATTCAAGAATTAGTAGATATAAAAAAAGAATATGAAGGATTTTCTAATGCAGTAAGAATGGTTAAACAAACAGGATATGGTTATGCTATTCCAAAGCTTGAAGAAATTGAATTAAGTGAACCAGAATTAATAAAACAGGGACCTAGATATGGGATGAAATTAGTTTCTAAAGCAGGAACTACGTATATGATTAAAATTGATATTGAAAGTACATTTGAACCAATTATTGGTTCAAAGGAACAAGCAGAAGCATTTATTGACTATTTAAATTCTAATGGAAATGATAAAAAAGCAATTTTTGATTGTGATGTTTTTGGAAGAAAATTAGGTGATTTAATTGAAGAAGGAATGTACATTAAGCTAAACGCAATTCCTGAAAATGCTAGTCAACGGATACACGATATATTATCAAAAATAGTTAATAAAGGAAAAAGTAATGTTATTGCAATTGTGCTATAAAAAGAGCTTGAAATCGGTAATTTTTAATGTTATACTTTCGTGGTATTAGATTTTTGGAGGTATTTATGAATAAAAAAGAATTGATTGAATCAGTATCTAAAGAAAGAAACTTAACTAAAAAAGATGCCGAAATTTTAGTTGATACAGTTTTTAATACAATTACTCGCAGTGTTATTGAAGGTGACAAAGTTCTAATTTCTGGATTTGGTACATTCAAGGTAAATGATCGTAAAGCTCGTAAAGGAATTTCTCCTAAAACTCAAGAAGAAATGATCATTCCTGCTAGTAAAACTGTTACATTTAAACCAAGTAATCGTTTAAAAGATGCAATGAATTAATCATTGTATCTTTTTAATTATTTATTAGTTATATTATTAATAATTAGTTAATAATATAGTGTATAATAGAACTAAAGGAGTTGATAAATATGCCATTTTATTATTATCCAATGTCATCTGCTTATATGTTAGGTTATTTATTGGTTGCCATTGGAGCAATAATTATGATTTATGCACAAATAAAAGTAAATAAAACGTATAGTAAATATGAAAAAGTTCCTAATAGTAGAGGAATAACGGGAGCGATGGTTGCTCGTGAAATACTTGATCGAAACGGACTAAGTGATATTAAGATAAATCGAGTGAGTGGGAAATTATCTGATCATTATGATCCTAGAAATAGAACTATTAATTTATCTCAAGGAATTTTTGATGGGACATCGATTGCTGCTTTAGCAGTTGCTAGTCATGAATGTGGACATGCAATTCAACATAAACTTCATTATCGTCCACTTGTATTTAGAAATGCAATTATTCCTTTTTGTAATATTGGACAATATTTAGGATGGGTTGCTGTTTTTATCGGTTTGTTGATGGGAAATTCAAGCGTTGCTTGGATTGGAGTCATTTTAATGAGTGGTATTTTACTTTTTCAACTTGTAACTTTACCTGTTGAATTTGATGCATCATCTAGAGCATTACAAATATTGAAAACAAATTATTTGACTAGTAATGAGTATAGTGGTGCAAAATCAATGTTATCGGCTGCAGCTTTTACTTATGTTGCAGCAATGCTATCAACTATTTTATCATTACTTAGAATTGTGTTGATCGTAATTGGTAATGATCGTGATTAGTTAATATATGGATTCATATGGATTTTAATGAATCCTTTTTTTGTATTTAAAGATAGTATATATTTTTCTTTTATAATATGAAAATTGATAGTATAATAGGCATAGAAAGTTGGTGAGATTTTGAAATTTTTACGAAAACATAGGTTTAATATTTTAATAATTTTTTTGGTACTTGTGTTTGTTGTAGTGAGTTTTTATATGCTTTGGGTACATGTTCCATATTCTAGGCATAAAAATGAGTTAATTGAAGTAGAACAAGAAATCATGGCAGAAAATGGATATGATAGTTCTGATTATTTTAATCGTTATGATGGAGAAAAAAGTTATTATATAATACATGGTAAAAAAGAAGATAAAGAACAGTATGCTGTTTTTAATGAGAAAAAGAAATTTATTAAATCTTATAGTGGAGATGTTGTTGATAGACAGGTATGTATTGATGCTTTTGAAGAGAGATATAAGCATACTCCAGATGATATTGAAATAGGGTATGAAAATGAAATATTTGTTTATTGTTTGTTATATCGCGGTGAAAATTCATTGATTTATGCATTTTATGGAATCGATGATGGTGAATTTATAAAAGCGTATCGAATTGATAATAGTAGGTAATTATATGTTAAAAGAATTAATAGAAAATAAATGTATTGATATAGGACGTTTATTGTTGTTAAGAGCTAAAGAATTGCAAATTGAAGATAATGAATGTCATATTTTGTTACTTGTATATAATTTAAAAGAAATTGGAGTAAAAACGGTAACACCTCAAATGATTCAAAATTATTCAACTTTGTCTAATCAGGAACTTAACAAGGTATTGGGAAGTTTATTGGAGAAAAAGTTTATTTATAATCATTTAGGTGCAATTAATTTAAATAATCTTACTGAAAAGTTACTAGATAAAGATGAAGATAGTGATGAAAAAGAAAATGATTTTGATTTGATTGCTATTTTTGAAGAACAATTTGCAAGAGCTTTATCCCCAATTGAAATTAATATAATTAAGGAATGGAAAAATTCTAATTATAGTGATGATATGATTGTAAAGGCATTAAAAGAAGCAGTTAAAAGCCAAGTTTTCAATTTTAGATATATTGAAAGGATTCTTATTAATTGGTCTCAAAATGGAGTAAAACAGCGTTATATCGAGCAAGATGAACCTAAACGAACTGTACCGGTAAGTGATTATAAGTGGTGGGAAAATGAATAAAGAAAAAACAACTAGAGTATTAAATTATTTAGAGGAGTTATTTCCTGATGCATATTGTGAATTAAATCATGATAGTGATTTTCAATTATTAGTAGCAGTAATGCTATCAGCACAAACAACCGATAAAAAGGTTAATGAATTAACAAAAGATTTATTTAAAAAATATCCTGATGTAAAAACCATGAGCCAGGCATCGTTAATACAGTTACAAGAGGATATTAAAACTATTGGATTATATCGTAATAAAGCTAAAAATCTTTTAACAATGTCTAAAATGTTAATTGAAAAATATGATGGTAAAGTACCTAGTGTGCAAAAAGAATTAGAAAGTTTGCCAGGTGTTGGACGTAAAACAGCTAATGTAGTACGTTCGGTTGCATTTGATATTCCAGCTTTTGCAGTTGATACACATGTTGAAAGAATTTCTAAACGACTAGGATTTGCAAAAAAAGATGATAATGTCTTAAATGTTGAAAAAAAATTATGTCGTTCAATTCCTAAGGAACGATGGAATAAAGCACATCATCAATTTATTTTTTTTGGTAGATATTTTTGTAAAGCAACTAATCCAAATTGTAAAGAATGTAAATTGTTTGATATGTGTAAAGATTCTATAAAAAAGGATAGAATTAAATAATATGAATATTAAAATAGCCCTTAAACTCAATGAGTTTGAGGGCTATTTTTATGTGTGCTGGACATGGATTCAGCTGGAGAGAAACCAACCACGGGTATTTACTCCAAGTGTAGTGAACCATAAGCCGTTGACAGTAATGTCATGGGTGGATGAAGCGCCGGTATTCAAAGATACAGAAGTATCTAAAAAGAAAACATGCAGTTTCAAGACCACTCTCAATAGCATTTAAGAAAGTCAATCAAATAGTAAGAGGATGGACAAACTATTTTAAGATAGGAAGCATAAAGGTATTTCTAGATAAGTTTGGACAAGGCTACGCCACAAGATACGATGTATTATTATCAAGCATGGAAAAAAAAACAAGGTAGTCTATAGAAATCTAATGGCATTAAACACTAAATATAAATGCAGATTTAAGTAAGAAGATATATATAAATGTATAAATTCAAGATTAGAGTGGTATAGGAGTAAGTAGGTTAGATGTGGTAAACTTCATATTATCGCCAACAGTTTTAGACAAAGAGAAAGGGGATAGACTGGGTTTAGTCCATCCCCTAGGATACTATCTTAAGAGTTTGTAATTTCGATATAAATGTAAAGCCAAGTACATTTGGTTCAATAGGAGGGGCAATAGAAATTCAATCTATTTCTCTATCCTATCAGGTATTAGTTATTTGAACTTTCAATTGTAAATGTAATTGTATTAGTAACTGTTCTAGAATCATTAGATTCAGAAATTCTAATCGTATACTGACCTGGTGTTAATTCAATTTCTCTAGAACCACTACCTGTAAAGACAATTGAATCTCCATATGCATTACCATCACTTGTATAAAAATCAATACTAATAGTATTTGAACTATTTTGTGCATTTACTTTTATTGTAATCAAGTTACTTGTAATTGTACTTCCATTACTAACTGATGAACCATTGGAAGTGATGGAATAATCAATCGTATCATCTAATTTATCAGTACCAACTGATTTAGTAATTTTGTTAGAAACTTTTTCATGAGCTTTTTGAAAACGATAATATCCAGTAACATTAACTCTATTGGAAGGAGTATAATTTATTGTACCAGTAGGGGTATTAAGAGTTGTTGAATATAAGATTTCATTAGTATTAGGATTAGTCACTTCAACAACGTATTCAACTACACCATATAATTTAGTTGCTTCATTTGCATTTTCATCAGTAGCAGCATTTGCTGGTTCGTATTGAGAAAATTCAACATGAATTTTTCCATTACTTGAAAGTGAAGCATTAAATGATGATAAACTATTAATATCATATTCTTCTTCAGATGATGAATTAGAAGAATTAGCAGGTCCAGTCCCTTTTTTAGCCCATGCAGTGATGATTTTATCACTTGGTGTATTTGAATTAGGGCTAACGTATGGGTAAACACCAGCTACAATTTCTATTTTTTCAACACTGTCAGGTTGTTTAGGATATGATTTTTTATCAGTTGTAGTGTCTTCTAAATACTCAAGTAATTCACCTACAACGCGACCTGGATAAGCTTTATAATCAGAAGTATTTTTTCCTTTTTTAATTCCTTCAGTATCAAATCCCATCCAGACTGAACAAGTGTAATCAGGTGTATATCCTGTCATCCATAAATCACGGCTTTTTCCAGCTTTTACATAGCTACTTTTACTATCCCAGTTAGAAGTACCGGTTTTAGCACCAATGTTATCAATACCATTTAAATATGCATAACTTCCTGAACCATTACTAGTATAGCTTAACATTGTTTCACGAATCATGAAAGAAACATCTTCACCAATACTATTAGTAGCCTTTTTTTGTAACTGTTCGTCTACTTTAATTGTTTCATTGTCTTTTGCAACTTCAATATAATTTACAGTATGTGATTCAATATATTTACCATTATTTGCTACTGTTGCATAAGCTCCAGCCATTTCTACTGGACTTACACCAGTACTCCAACCACCAATTGCATAAGAATCAGGTAAATCAGGATCTTGATCAGACATGTCTATTCCTAATGATTCAAGGTCTTCAGTAAGATTTTTAGAACCAGCAACTTTTTTTACTTCTTGGAAAGTAGTATAAGCAGGAATATTCCAAGAATTTTCTAAAGCTTCTGAAATTGTCATTGAACCATGGAATTGATTATCCCAGTTTTTAATTCCAGCCTCAATTGGTTCATCTTTTACTGTATGACCAGTACACCAATCTAAGTATTTATAGGCCATTCCATAATCAAGAATTGGTTTAATTGAAGAACCAGGTTGTTGTTTTACTGTAGCTTTATTTAAGTCTCCAGATTTATAATTATGGCCACCAATTACTGCAACAATACGACCATCTTGTGTAGATTGAACACTTCCACCCATTTGCATATCTTCATCACTATATTTATATGTTTCACCATTTGCCATGGCAGTTGCTCTTTTTTGTAATTCCTGATTGCAATATGTGTAGATTTCCATTTGAGTTTCAGTTGGATCTAATCCAGTTTTTTCTTTAACTTCTTTGGTAACTAAATCAACATATGCAGCTAAAGAATCATCAGAAGTTGAAGTTCCACGGCATAACATATTTTCAATTTTAACTTGTTTAGCTAAATCACATTCTTTTTGAGTAATATATCCATGATCAACCATTAAATTTAAAATAATATCACGACGTTTTGTTGCTAAATCTAAATTATAATATGGATCATAAGCACTTGGTGAATTCAAGGTACCAGCTAATAGTGCAGCTTCTGGTAATGTAAGCTGTGATACTTCTTTATTAAAATAATATTTACTAGCAGCAGCAATACCGATTGAATTAGTACTACGTCCAAAATAAATTTTATTTAAATACAGAGTAAGAATTTCTTCTTTACTTACTTCTTTTGTAGCTTGAATAGCTAAAAATATTTCACTTATTTTACGAGTATATGTTTGCTCTTCTTTAGGAAAATAAGATTTTTTTATTACTTGTTGAGTAATTGTTGAACCACCACCACGAATACTTAAGTGTGCTAAATTTGTAATCAGTGTTTTAGCGATACGTGGTAAATCGAAACCGTCATGCTCAAAAAATCTTGAATCTTCTGCTGCAACAACAGCATCAATTAATACTTGTGGTAAATCTTCATAAGTGATGTTTTCACGTTTACCATTAACATCACTTCCATATGTATACATTAATTCACCTTTATCATCGTATATTTTACTAGGTTCTTCTGAAAGTAATTTTTTTGCTGAAAAATCTTCTGTTTCTTTATAGATAGTCCATGCAAAAAATGATCCACCAGCAAGACACAAAACAATCATTACAATTCCTAAACTTGTAAATATTTTTTTCCAATTCAATTTCGTTTTTGATTTTGTTTTTATAGGCTTATTTGTCATTTTCGTGACCTCCTAAATAATATTGATCGATTATTTTTAAATAATTTAATCGAGGATTAAATCCTTGTTCAATCAAATGGCCTCTTTCCTTAATTGCATAATAGGAAATAGATTTTTGATTAGGTTGATAATATGCTTCAATTATATATGAAGCATCAATTAAGTATACCTCATTTAAATGGGTAAAAGCAATAATTACAAAAGCAATTCCTTGATGCTTTATAATACTTCTTAAATGTTCAATCTGATGAACACTAATATTAGTAAAAGGAAAATTCTGTCTTTTTGTTTCTTTTGCTTCAAAATCTAAATATTTTCCTTTATAAATACCATTGTAATCAGTAGTAGAAGGTGTTTTAAAATATGCTTCTACAATTTTAGCTGCTGATCTTTTTGGATAATCTACTCTTACAATTTGTATCGGAGTAGGTTTTTTATGAATATTTGCAATCCCATTAGCTAAATAATATTTATTTGTAAGATTTAGATCTTCTTCAAGATTCATTCCACGATGACGTGTATTTAATTTTCCATCAATTAATTTAGTTTGATGAACGGTCGCTTTTTTTAAATTTGGATAATTTACCATAATTGCTCCTTTTATTACTTTACTCAGGTATTATACCATAACTGTGATAAAATATATACTATCTTTATAGTTTCGCATACATTATAAAATTTTCACACAAATATATTAATCACTTGCATTTAATAAAAAATTTTGTTTCAATATAATATATAGATAGGAGTTGATTAGCGTGGAACAAAAAATTATTTTAAGTCCTAAAAAAATAGTTGCCAAAGAATTTAAAGTGGATTTTAAAGGATATAACGCTGAAGAAGTAGATCATTTTTTAGATATCATTGTTAAAGATTACGAAACTTTTGCTGCAATGTTAAATGCATCATATGATAAAATCGATCAGTTAGAATCACGTTTAAATGAGCAAAAAATAAAAATAGTTAAATTAGAACGTGAAAAAGTTTTACAAGATGATAATATACATGCTATGGAAGAAAATTTGTCAACAAATGTTGATATTTTAAAAAGATTATCTTTATTAGAAAAAGTTGTATTTAATCAAAACAAATAAGATGCAGAATTTGCATCTTATTTACTTTAGAAAATAATTTATACTTGTTTTCTAAAAAAAAGTATGTAAAATATAAATGACTCGTAGAAAACGATTGCTACGAAAGTAGAGGAAAGTCCAGGCTTCCACAAGCTGCGATGTTTGTAGTGTTTGTACATGACGAATCAATAAGTCATGGTAGCGTGAGCTAACGACAAGCCTAAGACCTAAGCAAATGTATGGTTGATAAGCTATAAAGTGCCACAGAAACTATTCCAGTCGAAAGACTTGGCTGAAAAGAGGTAAACTCTGCAAGGAAGAAACCCAAATTTGGTAGGGGAATCGTCTTGAAGGAAATGAACTAAAAGACGGATGTTTAAAACATAGATAAATAATCGTTTGAAAAACAGAACTTGGCTTACGAAACGAGTCATTATATAGCTGATTTATTCAGCTTTTTTATTTAGTCATTATATTTAAATAATACATAGAGGTGTGAATATGGACAAACATGATAAAACAAGATATGTATTTGCTCAAGCGATTAAGGATTTGATTAAAATGACTTCATTAGATAAAATTACAGTAACTGATATTGTAATTAGAAGTGGAATGACACGCCAAACGTTTTATCGCCATTTTAAGGATAAGTATGATTTAGTGAATTGGTATTTTGAAAAATTGGTACTGAAATCTTTTCGTAAAATGGGAAATGGTTGTTCTTTATATGAAGCATTATATTTAAAATTTGAATTTATTAAAAATGAACATTCTTTTTTCAAAGAAGCTTTTAAATCTAACGATTATAATAGTTTAGTTAATTATGATTTTAATTGTATTTATGATTTTTATCGCACTATTTTTGAAAATAAATTAGGACATCAAATAGATAAAGAATTTGATTTTTTGTTGAAGATGTATTGTCATGGTTCAATTGATATGACAGTTGAGTGGATTTTAAACGATATGCCAAGTGATATTGATGAAATAGTTAAGTTATTGATAGAAGCTTTGCCAAAACGTATGAAACAAAATATTTTAGATATT
>ERZ791922.614-NODE-614-length-20084-cov-3.520246_pt1 | contig 20084 bp, 14 predicted proteins | sample MGYA00510134_ERZ791922 | MGnify/ENA primary metagenome ERZ791922 (study PRJEB30046, sample SAMN00792101) | human gut metagenome | study: EMG produced TPA metagenomics assembly of the A metagenome-wide association study of gut microbiota in type 2...
GGACAACTACGATTATAGAACCTATAGTAGCAAAAATGGAGTAAATATTGGAAAGAAATAAAAGGCACTATGTAGAAACTTCCTTCTATCAAGTAGATAGAGAGTGAGCCCTACCTGGTGCCTTTTTTCATCTTTGTTCCATGCTTGTCCCTTTCCAGAATATTTGTTCTTATCATTTTCTGTTTCTTTATGTTATGATACAATAGAAACTAAGAGGAGGTGTCGGTATGAAATTTATGCATTTATCAGACCTGCATATTGGAAAAAGAGTAAATGAGTTTTCCATGATAGAAGACCAGATATATATCTTACAAAAGATTTTAGAGCTTGCGGATAAAGAAAAACCAGATGCAATCTTGATTGCTGGTGATGTGTACGATAAGAATCTGCCGACGATTGATGGCGTTAATCTATTGGATGATTTTTTATCGGGCTTACATGAGCGAAAGATTCCAGTGTTTATGATTAGTGGAAATCATGATTCTGCGGATCGACTTAATTTCGCAAGTCGGATATTAAGAAATAATGATGTTTATATAGCAGGAACTTATCAGGGGGAGATAGCACGATTTACGATAAAAGATGGACAGGGTCCGGTAAATATTTATCTGTTACCCTTTGTTAAACCTGCCATTGCTTCGGTGTATCACGAGGGAGTTGAATCCTATCATGATGCAGTGAAAGCGATTCTGTCAGCAGCGAATGTAAATAAAGCAGAAAGAAATATTCTAGTGGCGCATCAATTTGTGACTGCTGGAGATATTTCGCCAGAATGTTGTGATTCTGAAAATATATCAGTTGGTGGGCTTGATAATGTAGATGTCAGTGTTTTCGATGATTTTGATTATGTCGCACTGGGACATCTTCATGGTCCACAGCGAATTGGTAGAGATACGGTTCGATATGCGGGTTCCCCACTAAAATACTCTTTTTCTGAGACAAATCAGAAAAAGTCCGTAACGATGGTAACGATTAATAACAAGGAGGAGATTATACAGGAGTATATCCCATTAATTCCTTTAAGAGATATGCGTCAGTTAAAAGGACCAATTGATGAGTTATTGAATCCTAAGAATTATAAAAATGGAAATACGATGGACTATATTCATGCTACTTTAACGGATGAAGAGGAAATCTATGATGCTATCGGACGGATTCGAAGCATTTACCCAAATGTAATGCGCATTGATTTTGATAACAGTAAGACGAAGCCAAATGAAACAGCGAAACTAGCGGCTGAAGATATCATAAGAAAAGACCCCTTGTGGCTATTTGAAGAGTTTTTTAAGAACCAGAATAATGTTCCTATGTCCGATGAGCAACATGAGATTATGAAAAAACTACTTATGGAGCAGGAGTAATTATTATGACAATGTGTGTTTGAGCATAGATATCATGTAAATAAGAAGTGCTAAACGTAAGAGTAGAGTTTAGGAAAGGAGGGGGAACTTATGAAACCGCTTAAGCTAGTAATTAGTGGTTTTGGACCATTTAAAGGTGAAGTTACAGTACCATTCGATAAAATCGGGGAGTCAGGGATATTTTTAATTAGCGGTGATACTGGAGCTGGTAAAACAACAATTTTTGATGCAATTGCATTTGCGTTATATGGCAGTGCGAGTGGAGAAAATCGAACCACTGATTCGATGCGTAGTGATTATGCAACAAGCGATGATAGAACCTATGTAAAGCTTGTATTTTCACATAAAGGTAGACGTTATGAGGTAGAGAGAAATCCATTATACCAAAGAGCCAAAAAGCGTGGAGATGGATTTACGGAAGAAAAGCCAAATGCAACACTTACCAAATGGGATGGTACCGTAATCGCAGGATACCAACCGGTAACGAATGAGATTATAGAGATTTTGTCCGTTGATTATAAACAGTTTAAGCAGATTGCTATGATTGCACAAGGCGAGTTTATGAAACTTCTTACTGCAAGCAGTGAGGAACGAGGAGTTATCTTTCGTAAAGTATTCCAAACAGGCCATTATGAAGCAATGCAAAAAAAGTTAAAATCCATGGCTTCTGAGTTAAAGGGAGAATGTGACCAGCTAGAGCGAAGTATGGTACAGTATCTTTCAGGAATTATTCTTCCGAAGGAAAATGAAGTGTTAGAAGAGTGGAAGCGTAAACCAGATATTCATAAAATAGATGCTTTATTAGAGCTATTAGAGCTAGGATTAGAAGAAGATAAAGCGACATATGAAACACTGGAAGAAGAGAATAAGAAGTTAGAAAAGAGCCTCGTTGAGCTGACTACAAAAATTACTTTAGTAGAAGAACAAGAGAAGAAGAAACAGGAATTAGAGCAAAGAAGGCTAATCTTAGAGCAATTAAGCAAACAGTCGGACGAGATAAAGTCAAAGCAGATAGAGTTACAAAATGCAAAGAAAGCTTTATATCAAGTAAAACCTGTTGCAGATGTTTATCATAGAAGCAAAACAGAAATAGAAAATTTATCAAAAGAGATATTAGAGCAGAAAAAACGCTTTGCCATTCTTGAGGTAGATGTAAAGAAAAAGCAGGAAGAATATCAAGAACATGAGAAAGACAAAGCATATCTAGAAGAACTAGCAGTTGCTATTAATCAGTGTAAGGAAGAACTTGTTCAGTATGAGAATCTAAGGCAGCTAGAGATAAAGATTCAAAGTAATCTTAAGAAGCAAGAAGAAATTGTTGTGAATGAGAATGGTCTAACTGAAAAGAGTAAGATTCTAAAGACCGAGATTAGTGAACTTACCAAAGAGCTACAAGGATATCTTCCTATCGATCAAGAGATTTCTGAATGTATTCAACTTGGGAAAGAGTTAAAGGTAAGAATCACAAAGCTTAAGAGTCTTTTCGAAGAAATGAATCGAATTGAAGTAGAGTCTGGTAATCTTGAAGCCTTACAAAAGGAATATTTTAAGAAAGAGAACTCGTATCAAACTGCGAATAAAGAGTACCAAGTCTTAGAATTAGCATATTTTCGTGAGCAGGCAGGTTTGCTTGCGATGAATTTAAAGGAAGAAGAACCTTGTCCTGTTTGTGGCTCGACGAATCATCCAAAGAAAGCAGAATGTAGTAAAGAAGCACCTACCGAAGCCATGTTAAATCAAGCAAAGGCAAAATTTGAGCGTGAAACAGCAGCTCTTAACCAGCAGAGCCTTTCTGTAAGTAATCAAAAAACAAAGATTTCCATGATGTGGGACAATTTAAGTTTGGTATGTGAAGAAATCTTTGAAGAATCGATTGCATCAGAAAAAATTAAAGATCGTATTACAGAAGAGCTAGCTCGTAGTGAGGAAGTATTCCTTCAAAAAAATGAGGAATATAAAGTGCTTAAGAAAAATCAAGAAAGAAGAGACTGCTGTAATAAACGTGTGACAGAAATCACGGATTCACTAGAAGAGATAGCACAGAGAATTCAGTCACTTAATAAAGATAAGATAGCAATTGCAACTGTTCTTGGTCAGATGGAAGGAAGTAAAGAACAGATTCTTGCGCGAAGAAAGTATGCTACGAAGGAGGAATGTGAAAACAAGCATAACTCACTTCTTGAAGAGAGTAAACAAATTCGTAGTTATCTGGAACGACTAGAGAGAGAATTCCGAGAACTACGTTCCCTGTGGTCAGCATTAAAGGCTGTTATTGAGGAAAACGAAATAAAAGAAGCGAAACGAAAGACTTTGTTAGAGGAAGAAGAAAAGGCTTACCAAAACAAGTTAATAGAAAATTTCTCTGGATCTGAAGAAAGTTATCTATCCTGCCTTTGGCCAGAAGATAAAATCGAGCAGACACAAAAAAATATAGAAGATTACGAGAAACAGGTATCAGAACAACAATTAATGATTGAAAAGTTGGTTATAGAAATCAAGGATATTGATTCCGTGGATTTACCAACTCTTCATGAAAATCGTAACATGATTATCTCTCAGAAGTCCGAATGTGAACGGCAGAAAGAAGAAGTGAATCGAAGAGTTCGTAATAACGAACAGATTTATCAAGATGCCAAAAAGCAACTGGAAGCTAAGGGAGAGATACAGAGAAAATATCTTAGTATCAATGAACTATCAAAAACAGCAAACGGTGAGCTAGCAGGAAAAGTTAAAATAGCGTTTGAACAGTATGTACAAGCTTTCTATTTTGACTCTGTCATTGAAGAAGCAAATAAGCGTCTTCGTAAGATGACATTTAGCCAGTATACCTTGCACCGTGTAGATAGTGTGAATTTAAGAAGTCAAGGTGGGCTAGAAATCTTTGTTATGGATCATTATACTGGAAAGAAGAGGTCCGTAAAGTCTCTTTCTGGAGGAGAGTCCTTTAAAGCAGCGTTGGCACTTGCTCTTGGGCTATCTGATGTAATTCAAAGTTTTGCGGGTGGTATTGAACTTGATTCGATGTTTATTGATGAAGGATTTGGCTCCTTGGATTCTGAATCTCTAGAACAAGCGATTGAAACTTTAATTTCCTTAACTTCTGGTAACCGTTTGGTGGGTATCATCTCGCACGTAACAGAACTAAAAGAGAGAATTGATAAGAAGATACTGATTCATAAAACAATGGAAGGAAGCTATATTAAGTAGTAAAACCAATATAAAGTAGTAAAACAAATAAAAGTATTCTATTATTATTGTTGAATGACAGTTACATTCGGACAGACGATAGTCTGTCCGTTTCTTATGGAATCTGGTATGCCATGTATAGGTTATGAATAAGTATCGTAAGCGATTGTGAATATCCGCTTTGATTCAGATCTATTATGTCTTTTCTATCAGTCTAAAAAGCCATTCTCTCTCTTGTCTTGAATTGTCATTATCACACATTATATTATCATATAATCTTCTGGATGCAACAATTGGTAGACACATTAAGATATGTTCTTGCGTAATACCAGACAAATTACAATAGTACGATAAATAGTCCTTTGCAAAATTAGCAAAGATTTCGGATACGAATGCTCCTAGTAAAAGCTTAATAATAGGTGAGTTTAAAGTCATGTAGCTCCAAGCAACATCTAATATCGGATTTCCTGAACAGGCTCCATTCCAATCAATAACAATATATTTGTTATCTTCTCCAATGATATTTAGTGGTTGATAATCACCGTGGCATAGTTTATTATCACTAGGAATATTATCCAACAGGTTAATTAAAGGGGCAGCCTTATTGCCTAATATACTCTTTAATTCTAGGATTCGTCTTTTTAGGAAATCATATTGCGATGGTAGTTCATCCAATGATTTGTTGTGTATATCATAATGCATTTGTGCAAATTTATATGCTAATTCTGTTTCATAAATTCCTGCTAGAAGTGGTTCTGCCATAATCATTCCACAGATACGTTCATATATTAGTGCCCTTTTACCATAATAATCAATGGAACCCATATATTTTGGTATATTGAGTATAAATCTATTTAATAACTGTCCAATATGCATCTCATTATCGATTACATTATCTTCGATATGTGGCTTATATATTTTAATGACCTCGGTATCTCCCCATTCGTATACATTGGATGTACCACCACTTCCTACTTGTTTTCCTAGTATTTTCTCCATAAAATACCTCTATTAGATATTATTTTAGTAGATACATTATTTATTTTCTTGCATATTAAACAAATTGAAATATTAACCACTGAAATACTAAAACACTGAAATACTAAACACACTGATATACTAAACACACTGATATACGAAACACACTGATATACGAAACACACTGAAATATGAAGCACATTGTAATGTGAAACACGCTAAAATATTACTCGCATGGAAATATTATACATAAAATATGAGTGAAATACAATATACTATCCTTCTAAGAGATACAACTAGTATAGATTTCAGTAGCCACATTGGACGATGATGTATATGTAAATAAGAATTAAAAAAAACCAGTCATTGAAACAGAAATTACAAAAAATAAGAGAACACTTAAAACCTAGAAACATTGATGCTTCCTTTAAGGTTTCATGTGTTCTCTATATTCATGGAAGTTACTATTTTTAAATATAAAGCTGAATGCGCTAGGTTTATTACGTAGGATACAACATTTATTTTCCTTTTTAACCATCTAAATTAAGCAGGATTCTCAATAATAGGCTGCATTTGCTTCCCATCCAGTGCTAATTCAAGGGTTGGAATAATATATGAGGTATTGGAAATCATGGAGTTTGGTTTTTTATTAAAGTCATCTTGACCAAATGGCACAAAGTATACATTTTTACAATTTAACATAGAGCCAACATTTTTAAAATTAATACCGAGTGCATCATTGGTAGCTAAGGAGATAGCGAGTGGTTTCTGATTCCGCAAATGACCTTTCGCAGCCATTAGGACAGGCGTGTCGGTGATTCCATTGCATAATTTTGCTAAAGTATTTCCCGTACATGGGGCAATGATTATAATGTCGACCATCCCCTTTGGACCCAAAGGTTCTGCTTCATTGATGGTTAATACTGGTTTATTTCCAGTGATAGTTGTAATCTGCTCTATAAAATCAGCTGCTTTTCCAAAACGGCTGTCGATGGTTTGAGCATGAAAGGAAAAGATAGGTATAACATTTGCTTGTTCGTTTACTAAGTTTTGAATTTGTTGTATTACTTTTTCGAAGGTACAAAATGAGCCGGTTAGTGCTACACCAACATTCTTACCTGATAATTTCATTGTTTCACATTCCTTCTAAATCTTACGAGGAGGCACTTCTGCTAATACAATCTAGTAAAGCTGTCACTAAGATCGAAGCCGATGTTTTTGGAGAATAGATTCCAGGGAGTCCAAGGCATAGTGAGGCGTTGATTCCCAATTGGTCGCAATAATCAAAATTTACACCGCCTGGTTTTGAGGATATATCGATGATCACCGCATCTTTCCGTACATAGCTTATCAGTGCAGAATCTAGCACCATTGCTGGTATGGTATTAAAGATAAATGGAAAACGATGCAGATGTTTGCTAAGCTCGGAAAGTGGAATATTCTCATAACCATAGGCATCCGCATAAGATAACGCTTCTTCATTGCGTGCACCAATGCTAACTTTCGCACCAATACCTTTTAATTTGTCTGCTAGAATTTTAGCGCAACGACCAAAGCCTAAGACAAGGCACTCATTTTTGTGTAGGTTGATAGGACTGCGTACGATGGCTTCTGCTAAAGTCCCTTCCGCAGTTGCAATAGCGTTTGCGATGCTTACAGATTCTATTTCCATAAAGTCATAGTGGCGAATATTTTTTTTCATGCAAAACTCAGACATGAAGTTAGGGAAACAACCACCGAAGAGAGTATGCCCCTCCGTCAAATTTTCCTTAAGGTTATTAAGGGTCAAATCAGGAATCTCATGTACTGAGAAGATAGTAACCTGATTTTTGGAGACAGGTATAGGACATATCACGATATTGCCAAAAGATAGTGCTTCTTTTAATGTGGTCGCTTCATATATGGTGTCGCCTAATTCTCCACGGTCCAGACCATAGACCGCCACAGGAAAACCGGCTTCCATAAGTTGTTTTATCATATAATACTGTCTTAAATCTCCGCCTAGAAAGACAATTTTACTTAGCTGTGACATAGAGCTACCTCCTTCTTCTATAATATATGATTGGTCATTCAATCGGTTCCTCTTTCATAAAAGCAGTTTTCTTCTGTAGACAAATACGCTAGGATTAGGTAACATAAAGCTAAGAAGATTTAAGTTTTATCGATTACAGGAAGAGTTTTATAGTTTCTAGTATCTTTTATGGGATACGCCCAGCAGTTACAGGCTTACTTGCAATTGCAGTCTATGATTCATTAAAATTATTTTAGTAACGATACAGGGTAACACCACCATCTTTCATATTCCGGTAATAATTATATGCATTGTGATGTTTGAGTTATTACAGATAAAAAGACTTAGTAGCTTACATCCAGGGATATGGTTATTAGCGGATGCAGGAGTTGGGATTTTATGAAAGTTGTAACATCCCAACATAAAGTAATAAGTATGAAAGTTTGTGTGATTCGCTATAAATTTTACAAAATGAAGTATTGTGCTAGTACCATTAGGGAGCAGAGTTCAGATGCGCAAAAGATTGTGCAAGAATGGAGGTTACGATGAACATATTTTTGATAAGACATGGCAGACAAAACAGTCAGCTATGTAACGTGGATGTTAATTTAGCAGTAGAAGGAAGAGAACAAGCAAAATTACTTGGTAAAAGGCTGAGTGAGTATGGAATCGACTGTCTATACTCTAGTGACTTACTTCGGGCAAGAGAAACCGCTGAAATAGTGAAGATATATTTAGGAAATGTAGATTATCGAATTAGAACAGAACTGCGAGAGATTGATTTTGGGCGTATGACTGGAAATAGCGATGAATATAATAATATGGCGTTTGCTGATTTTAAGAAGAAAAGGATGGAATTATCGGAAGATTTGCCATTCCCTGGTGGAGAATGTGGACAGGATGTGGTCAATCGAGTTAGAGATGTACTTGAGGAGATGATACATTCTGGGAAACAGAGAATAGCAGTAGTTACCCATGGTGGAGTAATTCGATCCATTGTTACAGATATTCTAGGCATGCCTCAATCAAAGAAGCTGCTTTTTGCGGTATCGCTTGAGAATACCAGTATTACGCAGCTTCAGTTTAATCGGGATTATCAACGGTTTTATTTGGAACGCTTTAATGATTTTTCTCATCTTGAGGTAAATAATAATCTCTTACGCAGAAATTGGTAGATTATAATAGTGACTCTAGTGTGTCTTCTACTAAGGATGTTTTGAGAGAATATCGATTCTTGATATCAGGCACTGCGTTTTCCATTACATAACCATAAGAGACAAGAGAGAGCATCTCTAGGTCATTATAGTTATCACCGAAGGCCATTGCTTCACATGGACTAAGGGATAGATAACCTAGTAAATGACTTAGAGCAGCTCCTTTATTTACGAGAGGGTTAACAAAATCTAACCAACTCTCTCCTGATATGGTTGCTTTTAACTTGTCACCGAAAAGTGAGGTAAAATAGGAAGCAGAGTGAGAAATACCTTCTTTTTCATATACTGAGATTTTAATGATATCTTCTGGAATTTCTTGAAAACTGTCTACTACAACTACGTTGTTTTTTACGATATTTTTCATACGATGAACATAACTATCAGTTTTTGGTAGCAGGTAAGAAGTATTTTGACCTGAGATCAGAACTTCACATCCTTCTCGTTCATAAATAGTTTGACATAGTTTTTTTGCTATCTCAGGAGCCATTACACTTTTATATAAAACCTTATCTTGATACATGACAAGGGAGCCATTTTCACAAATAAAAGCCATATATTTAGCAACATCTTTAAAATTACGGTAGAGATTCGGATATTGGCGACCACTGGCTGCCACAAAAAGAATACCTTTATCATGTAGTTGTTTTATTATTGATATAGCTCGGTCACTTACTTGCTGGCATCCGTTTAGAAGTAGTGTACCATCCATATCACTTGCAATTATTTTTATCATAGGTCCTCCGGTGAAATATTTTCCCTATTATAACAGGTTGCTATCATAGAAACAAGGTGAGAAGTCTGAAAATATTTTTGGAACATTGACTAATAGAATGTTTGAAGTACATAGGAATCGGGGATAGATATTAGCAAATGTGGATAAAAGAATGAAATTTGGAAAGAAGAGAAAAGCGGATGTGTAGAGATTAACTTAGTATGTAAATGTGTAAAAGGGATAAGCAGAAAAAGGAATAGCAGGAAAGTATAATCAGATAAAATATAATCAGGATATAAACAGAAAAGATATAAATACAAAAGATATAAACAGAAAAGATATAAACAGAAAAGATATAAACAGAAAAGATATAAATAGAAAAGATATAGTAGAAAAGAAATACTAGAAATAAAGATAACCTAAATGAAATAAGTCAAAAAGAAATAAGCAAAAAGAGATAAGTGTAAATAAAGAATTAAGAACTCATAGATTATAGATATGAAGGATCTCTTTAAAAGTTTAATGGACTCAGAATTTTTTAGATATATACAAAAGTTAATACAAACATACAAGGAAATTCAGTGTTTCTACTATTGTATATTTGTAATAGATACTTCATAATAATTCAGTATTTGTGATTTTCGAAAGAGAAAGCGGAGAGGATTAGCTATGTTTACTAGAAAGAATCTTATCAAGTTATTGGTTCCACTTGTTATTGAACAGTTGCTTGCAGTTACAGTTGGTATGGCAGATACCATTATGATTGCAAAAAGAGGAGAGGAAGCTGTTTCAGGTATCTCAGCAGTTGATGCTATCTGTGTACTATTAATCGGGCTTTTCTCAGCTCTGGCAACAGGGGGTGCTGTTGTAGCAGCCCAGTATCTTGGACAAAAAAACAGAGAAAAAGCTAGAGTGGCTGCCAATCAGTTAGTTTTATCCGTAGCAGTTTTATCAGTGATATTAATGATTATTGCTTTGATTGGAAATGAAGCAATTTTGCATTTGATTTATGGCAAGTTAAGTCCTCAAACGATGGAAAATGCGAAGATTTATTTTTATATCGTAGCAGTATCGTTCCCGTTTATTGCAATTTATAATGCAGGAGCTGCTCTGTTTCGAGCTATGGGTAATTCTAAGATTTCAATGATGACATCGTTTTGGATGAATATCATTAATATTACTGGAAATGCAATTCTTATCTTTGGATTTGACATGGGAGTTGCAGGAGCAGGTATCTCTACTTTATTAGCTCGTATGATTGCAGCAACTATTGTTATGTTACGCTTAAGAAACCAAGAGAATGCTATCTGTATTGAATATAACTTTCGTCTAGGCTATGAGCCAAAGATGATTCGACGTATTTTAAACATTGGTATTCCAAATGGTTTAGAAAATAGTATTTTTCAATTTGGAAAGCTTTTGGTAGGCAGTCTGATTGCCAGCTATGGTGAAGTCGGAATGACAGCGAATGCAATTGGTAACTCAGTGGCATCGTTTAACTGTATCCCTGGTAGTGCAATTGGGTTAGCAATGATTACCGTAGTTGGTCAATGTGTAGGTGCAGGAAAGCTTGATGAAGCTAAGAAGTACACATGGAAACTATTAAAATATGCAAGTATTTCTATGTTAGTACTTAATATAATCGTATTATTAAGTATCAATCCAATCGTTAATTTGTTCGAAGCTCAGGCAGAAACAAAAGAACTTGCAACGAAGTTACTGATTTATCACTGTATTTGCTGTATCATCATCTGGCCATTTGCATTTACATTACCTAATGCATTAAGAGCTGCAAATGATGTGAAATACACGATGTTTACTTCCATTGCTTCGATGTGGATTTTCCGTGTTGGTTTAAGTTTTGTATTAGCTCAGAATTTCGGACTTGGTGTATTCGGTGTTTGGGTAGCAATGACAATCGACTGGTTATTCCGTGCAATCTTATTTATTAGTCGTTTAGTAAGTGGTGGATGGAAAAAGCATGCACGGATGGAGCGTGCAGTTTCTAAGTAGGAGGTTTATGGAGCTATCTCGTATTGTGGTGAATCAAGTATTTATTATGTTTCTCTTGATAGGAGTAGGGTTTGTCTTATATCAATTGAAATTAATCTCAGATCAGACGAATAAGCAGTTGGCATCTATTGTATTATATGTTGTTTCTCCAGCATTAATTTTAAATACGTATCAGATGGATTTTAATCCTAAAGATGCAAAAAATATGCTGCTTGGGTTTTTATTATCTTTTGTGAGTATCTTCTTAGCTATCCTCCTCTCACAGGTGTTAAGAGTGAAAGGAAAAAAAGAGAGTATTTCAACAGAACGCTTTTGTGTGATATTTTCAAACTGTGGGTTTATGGCAATTCCACTCTTAAACGCTTTGTTTGGTGAAATCGGAATATTTTACTGCAATACTTACATCACAGTATTTAATCTAGTGTTGTGGACCTATGGGATAGGGATCATGCAAAAAAATCAAGGTAGAGAACGGAAGTCTTTTTCTCATAAGGTAAAGCCGTTTTTAACACCTACTATGTTCAGTATTGTTATAGGGTTGTTTCTCTATTTCTTTCAGATTAAATTTCCAGCGCCTATTAGAGAGGCAACAAACTTTATTGCAGATATGAATACACCGCTTGCAATGATTGTTTGCGGGGTTTATATCGCTCAAAGTGATTTTTTAAGCGCGCTAAAGAAGTGGCGAGTATATCTAATCGTAGCATTAAAAGGGGTTTTTCTACCTTTCATTATAATTGGCGTATTTTACTTCCTACCACTTGATAATATGCTCCGCACAACGATTTTAATTACTGCTTCCTGCCCAACTGGTGCAACCGCTATATTAATTGCAAGTGGATATAAAGGCGATGTGGAACGAGCTTCCAATGTATTTGCAATCTCCACCTTATTTAGTATTATTACCTTACCGTTGGTAGTTTTGATATCCCAGTGGATGATATAATATATATGGATTGTATATAAATATTGAAGAAAAAGATGGCTAATTGAGAGTTATGATATCGTTCTATATCAATAAAAAATACGAATGATGCAAGAAATAGGATATAGAAACGTCGAACCTTAATGTTTCAATTAGATAGTGAAAGATTTAATGTTCAAAAATTACTTTCGAAGGATTCCATAAAAGTAGGATAAGCAACCTAATTTTATCACATAATACCATGGAAATATGTGATGTTAGGAGTGTTATCGGAGTGAAAAAAAGAGCCATAATATTATTAATCGTAACTTTTTTGGTATTTTTAGGTTCTCATACGAAAGCATACGCAGGTGAGGATTCCTTTCATTTGGAGGATTTATATGGAAAAACGGTAATTTTGCATACGAATGATACTCATGGTAGAATACAGTTGGGAAAGGATAATAGTGTTGGGTTAACAACGCTAGCTGCATTAAAGGATGCTTGTATTGCTGCGGGGGCAGAAGTGTTATTGTTTGATGCAGGGGATACCTTTCGTGGAACAACTCTTGCTACTTATAATGAGGGCGTGACGATTGGAAAGTTAATGAATGCTCTTGGCTATGATGCCATGGTGACTGGAAATCATGACTATGAATATGGGGCAAATCATCTTGTAGAATTAGCAAACAAATTAAAATTCCCTGTTCTAGGTTCGAACGTGATTGACCTAACCACCAATCATTTATTATTCAAAGAGCATGTTTTGATTGAGAAAAATGGTGTTACTTATGGAATATTCGGACTAAGTACACAAGCAACCATGACAATTAATGATCCAAAGAATGTAGAACGTATCACAATTATGAGTCCTGTTGATGCTGCACGAATGGAAGTTGGGGTCTTAAAAAGTGCAGGAGCAGATGTGATTATAGCTCTTTCTCATCTTGGTATTAACGATAAGAGTCCCCTCAACAGTATTGATGTGTTATCGAAGGTGGAAGGTATCGACTTATTTATTGATGGGCACAGTCATAGTACTCTTTTCGAATGTGAAAGTGTAAATCCTAGAAAAGGGACCTTACTGGTAAGTTCGGATCAGTATCTGAATGCAATCGGAGTAGTGGTTGTTGATAAAGATCAGAAGCTGAAGGCATACAGTCTAACAGAACCAATGCTAGAAGATTTGAATGTTCTTACCAAAGAATCAGATGATTTAGTAGTAGATGAGAAAAAGGCTCCTTACACAAAAATCGTGAATGAGATTTTACAAAATGCAGTTAAGGAATGTAGTCAGGGATTTAGTTTTCGAATTGGCGCGAATAATTTACGAATGTCTTCCATACCTAATGACAATTTGGCAATCTTAGCGGCAAGTACGGCAGTAGAATCCTCCATTACAACTACCGTTGGATATGAGCAAAAGGAAAAGCAATTTACGAGATTTCGTATGATATTCTCTGTAAAAAGGTAGTTCCTACATTTACTTTTATAATTCTCTTTGATATTATATTTTTGAAAGATTTCTTATAAGAAGGACAGAATCAAGGATTTGCTATCATATATTATTTAACCGCATCAAGTAGCAAAGCGGATTGCGAATATCCGCTTGACTTTTACTGGATAGGCATCTTATATAGTGAGAAGAGGGTGCATGCAAATATATGATGTTTACCATAGCAAATCCTTGCTATGAAGAGGAGGAAATGTTATGTTACCGAGGAAGGAATGGAGTGGAGATTATAGTGATGTAAAGCAGATTGGAAGAACCTATTCCAAAGATGGGATACGATGGCTTGCTTTATCAGGGAGTGGTATTGAGTTTTACTGTGAGACAGATTTTGTTGAAATCGCTTTTGTTTCCGATAGTTCCGTTTGCGAGCAGCATGAGGAAAATTATGCAAGATATGCAATGTACATAAATGATGAACTGGTATTTTGTGATACATTAAAGGAAGAACAAAAAACAGTTAAAATCTTTGAGAATGTGAATAAGCAAGAGATTAAAGTTCGTATTTTAAAAATTTCGGAAGCACCTCAGTCCATGATTGGAATAGAAAAAATTATTTTACATAGTGATTTATCACCGAAGAAGACCGAAGACTTATCTCATAAGATTGAATTTATAGGGGACTCTATAACTTGTGGATATGGTGTTGATGCAGAGAATGAATTAGTCCATTTTACAACTGCTACGGAGGATGTAACGAAAGCATATGCTTATCTTACAGCGAAAGCATTGCATAGTGATTATAGTATGGTATCTTATAGTGGTTATGGAATTGTAAGTGGATATACAGAGAATGATAAAAAGGACTCTGTTCAGATTGTACCAAAATACTATCAGAGTGTAGCCAGATGTTTTGGTACATACAAAGACTTGCCATTATTAGAGAATATTCCGTGGGATTTTTCTAAGTATATCCCTGAACTTATTATCCTAAACCTCGGTACGAATGACACTACATACTGTAAAGATATCAAAGAACGTCACGAAGAGTACCTGGAGGAATACGTGAAGTTTTTAAAAGTAATAAGAGAAAAGAATAAGGATGCTACTATACTATGTGTGTTAGGGCTGATGGGTGCTACTTTATATCCAATGGTAGAACAGGCAGTAGCTTTCTATCAAAAGGAAACGAAGGATGAGAATGTAGTTACCTTTCAGTTAACAGAACAAGATAGGGAAGATGGTTATGGAGCAGATTGGCATCCAAGTATCGTGACACATCGGAAGGCAGCGAAGCAGTTGACTGAGGAAATCAAAAAGGTTATGGGATGGTAGTAATCGTGAGGTGAATAGAAAGCAATTACATTATGCTAATTTTGTGCATGACAGCCTGTAGCAGACGGAATAAAATGGATTTACCACATTATACAATAGTATTTTTGACATAGAAAAGTACCTTGAAATAGTTTTAACTAACCCATTCAAGGTACTTTTTTGTATACTATTTTTAGTGAGGTTTTATGCAACAGACCCTTGCTTTATAACCCAAATGCAAGAAATATTAAATTAAAGCTTCTCTGGCTCTTCGTATTCAACACCAAAAGTCTCAACAGTAACTTTCTTTAACTTTTGCTCTTCTAGAGGACGATCATTGTAATCAGTCTTCGTTTCAGCAATCTTATTTACCACATCCATTCCTTCTGTCACTTTACCAAAAGCAGCATAAGCACCATCAAGGTGTGGGGAATTTTTATGCATAATAAAGAACTGTGAACCTGCGGAGTTTGGACGCATGGAACGTGCCATGGATAAAACGCCTTCGGTATGTTTTAGGTCATTGATAAATCCGTTTTGAGCAAACTCACCACGGATAGAATAACCAGGGCCACCCATACCACTTCCTTCTGGACAACCACCCTGAATCATAAAGCCTTTAATAACACGATGGAAGATAAGTCCATCATAATAACCCTTCTTAATCAAAGATATAAAATTGTTTACGGATACTGGTGCGATTTCAGGATAAAGCTCAGCCTTAATCACATCACCATTTTCCATTTCAAATGTAACAATAGGATTTTTTTCTGCCATAATATTCTCCTTTATCATTTCTTATCAAAGTTCTTCGCTATTATATCATACCTGGGGCTATTCCTCAACCATATAGTTACAGGATTACCAAGACTTTCGTATCTATTCATAGGTAACTTATCATAAATTTTCCTTTGTATCAAAGCAAAAAAAGATGGATAAAAAATTCATTGCTTTTTGCAGTGAAAATGATACAATTAGTAAGGTTTGCAGAATTTACACTGGAGGATATCATGAGTACGGAGCAAGTTTTACAGTCAAGGGACGGTTTAGGAGAGTCTGGAAATACTTGGGATAATAATAAATCTAGGTTAGGCAGTCGGTTTATAAAAGCAATCAAATCACAAGCAGTGTTAACAATAGCAGTCATAGCAGCTATCATAACCTGTTTTTTCGTGCCAATCGATCGTGAATACTTAAGTTACTTCGATGTACGAACCTTAGCTTGTTTATTTTGTACGTTGGCAGTAGTTGGTGCTTATAAAAACATTCATATATTTGAAATAGTAGCACGATTTATTGTACTGCAACTACATAATTCACGTAATGCAATTTTAGGAATTGTATTTATTACTTACTTTGCATCGATGCTACTAGCGAATGATATGGCGTTATTGACCTTTTTGCCATTGGGATTCTTCGTATTAGAGAGTACCAATAAAAGAAAATATATGGCTTTTACCTTTATCATGCAAAACATTGCTGCAAATCTTGGGGGAATGATAACTCCATTTGGCAATCCACAAAATTTGTATTTGTATTCTTATTACAATATACCAACCGGAACATTCTTCCAAATAATGGCGATTCCATTCGCAGTTGCAACCCTATTAATTGTAGCCTGCTGTTTGTGCGTGAAAAAGGAGCCACTCCTATTAAAGGATGATACGAAGTATGAGATTAAAATAGGAAGAACGGTAATCTATAGTTTTCTTTTTATTTGCTCTATCTTAATTGTATTTCGTATTGTACCTTATCTGATAGGGACAATATTAATCACTCTTGCTATCTTTCTACTTGATAGAAAAGCGCTTAGAGAAGTAAGCTATCCTCTTTTATTCACATTTTGTGCATTCTTTGTATTTGCAGGAAATATGGCTAGAATACCGATTGTAAGTGATTTTTTTCATCAGATACTACCGATTAGCCCTCTCCTAATTGGTACATTATCCTGTCAAGTGATTAGTAATGTGCCTAGTGCAGTATTATTATCGCAATTCACAGAGGATTATGCCAATCTATTAGTAGCGGTGAACATAGGAGGTTGTGGAACCCTTATTGCTTCTTTAGCAAGCTTAATTACGTATAGTGAGTTTAGGAAGAACTATAGTGAGAAAACAAAACAGTATCTTCTCTGGTTTTCTTTACTTAATTTTGGATTTCTTGCGGTGCTATTAGTAGTTCAGATGATTTGTTCTAGATTATTATCTTAAAATATAATAGAATGATATAAAGGGATTGTAAAATATTCATAAAATTAACAAAGAGGTATCTTGACCAAGTAAATAGACTGATTAAGATACCTTTTATTCATGACAAGAAAAAGTACGCGAAGCGTGCTTTTTCTTGTTTTAAATAAGTTAACGATCCAAATTACGAACATAGCATGAATTTGCGTCGAGCATTTTAATTTAAGAGTAAATAAAAAAATTTTATTGTTAAAATACTCAGTAACATATATCTTATTGTGTAAAATACTCTATAACACAAATCTTATTGTGAAAATATATATCTACTCTTAGTTGGTATAGTAACTTATATTTTGGTCTGGTAAACACTCAATAACATATTTATAGTTTAAAGTGACTGATTTTCTCTTGCATATTTGTAGCGTTTTTACTTAATGTGTTGACAGTTTCACCAAGGGATTGAATTAAATCCTTCTGACGATTCGCATTCTCTTCTACTTCAGCAGAAACGGACGCTGTTTCCTCTGAGATGGCGGAGATACTTTCAATTGCTTCAACTGTAGTTTCCTTAGCTGCTTCAATATCTTTCATACCATTTAAAACCATCTGCATATTATTTACTAATTGATCGACAGAGTTGTTTATTACCTCAAAGGATGCAATCGTATGGGAGAGTGAATCTGTTTGGTTCGCTACGATATTGTCTGCTTTCATAACATTTTGTATAGTACGATTTGTCTTTTCTTGAATCTTATGTATGATTTCGGAAATTCGCTCGGAAGCATGTACGGATTCATCTGCAAGTTTACGAATTTCAGTTGCTACAACAGCAAAACCAAGACCTGCTTCGCCAGCTCTGGCGGCTTCGATGGAGGCATTGAGTGAGAGCAGATTAGTCTGAGCTGCAATCTCATTAATAACACCGATAATACTACCAATAGTTCCAGATAATTTTTCTAATTCCTTAATATCAGAAGATATTGTACTTGTGATGTCTGCCGTGGCCTTCGATTTCGAATTAAGGTCATCCATTAAATAGATTCCATCGGTTACTTGTTGTTTGGTAGAAAGAGTAATCTTGTTAAAGTTATCTGTATAGTGATACACCGTCTTAATTTGTTCGGCTAGGTCGGACATTTGAACAGCACATTGCTCCGAATCATTTGCCTGATTAGCAACTCCATGCTCGATTTCTGTAATTGCCGTAGCGATTCCTTCACTTGCGGATAGAATATGTATGGTATTGTTATGTACTTCTTCAGTGGAGATAGCAACCTTGTCACTTACCTCTTCCATGTTACGTAAGAGATCTCTAACTCCGGTTATCATATCGGTAATACTATCTGAGATGATACGGAATTCATCTTTTCGTTTACTTGTAAAAGAAACAGAAAAATCTCCTTTAGCAGCAAAAGTTAATGGTTTTATAATATCTTTCACTCCCTTTCGTAAGGAACGAGAAAATAATACACAGATAATTCCTGCAATTATAATGGAGGAACTTACTAAGATAAGAGTAACATATTTTATATAATTAGTTTCCGTTAAAAGTGAACTCTCTGGAACGATTCCACACAATAAAGTTCCAGTAGAACCTACTTTAGCAGATACAAAAATATATCGGTCTCCATTCATAGTTATAGTAGCTGTACTATTTTGTGCTTCACTTGTATATGCATCTTGAACGGATGTTAGTGAAGAGATGCCAGGTAGTTCTTCTTTCTTTACCGTATCCTCTTCGTTATCACCAAATCCTGCGACAACAGATTCTTTCCCACCAGGAACAAGGAAGGCAGTATAACTGTTTTTTCCAAAATTTATATCCCTTAATGCACTATCAATGGTACTTTGCTTGATATCTATTATTACATAGACATTTGTATTAAAATTGTATTTTCGCCAGAGACTTAGAGCATAATCAGAACAATCATATTGTTTATTATCGGTAATATTTATTTCTTCAAGATAAGGATGGGTGCCGATCACACCAAAGGTATCAGGAGAATTTAAAATTTGTTTACCTTCTTCGGTCTCATTAAAACGGTCAAAGGTGTCAAGATTCATTTGCGCTTGTGTTGTAGTAACCCCTCTACCAATATTACCAAAAATGTAGATATGATAAATGAAATCTGATATTTTTGGCATATTCTGCATTCGCTTTTGGATGGCTTGTTTTGCTTTTGATTGGTCTTCGGTCAGGTTATCCGGATTTAATTTGGGATTTTGATAATACAATTGCATTTCTGTCATGCTTAATAGCTCAGTAGAACGACCGTTAATGTTTTCAAATCCTAAGGATAAATAGCTGGCTTTTGCATTAATGGTATCAGTAATTGAGTCTTTTGCTTGTTTTATTATTGCTTGTTTAGCTGTGATGAAACACACAGTACCAAGCAGTATAATCATTGCAATTGGTACCATAAAAGCAAGAACCATCTTTGTTCCAATTCCGTGAAATCCCTTGTGTTTTTGCTTTGCTTTTTTCTTCTTCACATTACCCCTCCTGTCAAGAAAATCTTAATCTTATTATATACCAAAATATAACATATTTCTACACGATAAGCGAAGTTGCGCAAATAGCCAAGAAAGTATAATTAGTACAAAATAATATAATTTTGTGAGGATCAACATAATTTGGACATATTTGTTTTTTTGATTGATTTGTGGCAAAATATGTATTAAATTATATATAAATGTCGTTATAGTAAGTGGTATAGTAAGTGGTATAGTAAGTGGTATAGTAAGTGGTATAGTA
>ERZ791922.620-NODE-620-length-19832-cov-2.178187_pt1 | contig 19832 bp, 12 predicted proteins | sample MGYA00510134_ERZ791922 | MGnify/ENA primary metagenome ERZ791922 (study PRJEB30046, sample SAMN00792101) | human gut metagenome | study: EMG produced TPA metagenomics assembly of the A metagenome-wide association study of gut microbiota in type 2...
AGGATGTTCTTAACAGTCACCTTTCTTCCGATGCCGGCAACGTCGTCGGCCAGGTCATCGTCCCCTACGACCTTGGCTGTCCTCAGCATGTTCTCCAGCTCGGCGATCCTCTGCTCTGTCTCGGCCTGAGCTTCCTTGGCGGCGTCGTACTCGGCGTTCTCGGAAAGGTCTCCGTAGGAAATGGCGACCTTGAGCCTTTCAGCGTTTTCCTTTCTCGTTACAGAGACCAGGTGATCCAGTTCTTCCTCAAGCTGTTCCTTGCCCTCTCTCGTCATTTCTACAACTTCTGTCATCGCGTTATGTCTCCTTTCAATTCTCCTGCTTATCTATGATATGAACGTTTTCGCTCCCAGTGAGCCTGAGAAGCGCCGTATATCTTGGCTTGAATCTGATAATGTCTCCGACCTCCGGTGTCGCCGGGGCGTCCTCTACGTCCAGGATAAGGTGGTCTCCCGAGCAGCCGACTACCTGGATGCCGGGATCAAGAGGGATGATGTCGCCCGGGTCGCCGAAGTCCGCACCGCCGACGGCGCAGAGCGCCCTTTTTCTCATACCCCTGTCCACATAGGTGTTCTTGTGGCCGAAGGCATCCACTCCCAGGGTCCCGATCGGGTGAGAGGCCTTGAGCTTCACCTCTATGACCTGGGCCTCCAGGGTGAAGCTGTCGTCGTTGAGCATCTCCATCTGGTGGTAGCCATAGCAGGTGCAGGTCTCGTCCAGCGGTCCTACGAGGATCCCCGCTCCGATCCTGAGCATGTTTACCTTCGCAGGCATGTAGTCGTCGAAGACTCCCATGAGGCTGCTGGTGGCTCCCCCGGAGACGATCTCCAGAGGGCGTCCGATAAGGCCTTCCACGTCCTCCGCCAGGGCGGCAAGGGCGTCCATCTTGTCCTTCGTCGGCATCACGGAGCCGTAGCACCCCAGGTTCGTTCCGATGCCCAGGAGATCGAGGCCCTTCATCTCTTTTTCCACCTTCACCGCGGCGTCCTTGAGTTCCTGGTGATCGAAATACCCTTCTCTCAGGTCTCCCAGGTCGGCCATGAGGATGACCCCATGGCTGGTGTTCTGGCTGAGAGCCGCCTCGTTCAGGGCCTCCAGGGTCTTCATCTCGCTGTTCAGGCTGGCGTCGCATATCTTCACCAGCTCTTCCACCTCCGAGAGCATCGGCACGCGGATCATCAGGAGCTTCGCCGATATGCCTGCGTTCTTTACTCTGGCCAGCTGCTCCAGCCTGGATGAGGCCAGCAACTCTATCCCGCAGTCGGTGAAGTCCCTGGCCACGGAGACGATGCCGTTGGCGCCTTTGATGACCCCTGCAACTTTGATGCCGTGGCCTTCGCAGAGTTCCCGCACCTTGGTAACGTTTTCTCTAACCTTCCTGTGGTCTATCACTACCGCAGGATATCTGATCTCTCCCATGAGCTCCCTTCTCTCTTCGGGCCATCGGCTGCGCCCTGCAGTCTGAGGTCCATGCAACTAAGCCCTTCTGTTGTCCTTTACGAACCGCCTGATCTTCATGGCGGTGGTCACGTCAAAAGGCCTCTTCCTTATTATCACCTTGTTTATCTTCTTGAAGGCCGGAAGCTTTTTGTTCACTTCCTCCACCTCTCCCATGATCAGGGCGTATTCCTGTTCATCGGTGAAGTCCTTCCCCAGCTTGTCCTCCACGTTCTCCTGAGATGTCCTCAGGGTCACGCAGATCCGGTTGTTGTTCACCGTGCCGGCTTCTTCGTCTCCCCAGACCATGCACTCCTCGATGTAATCGGAGTTCAGCAGGTAGTTCTCCAGCTCTTCCGGATACACGTTCTCCCCGTTGGCGGTGAGGATCATGTTCTTCTTCCTGCCCGTTATGTACACGTAGTTGTCGTCGGTCATGTACCCGAGGTCACCGGTGTGGAACCAGCCGTCCACCATGGCCGCGGCAGTGGCATCAGGGTCCTTGTAGTACCCCAGCATGATGTTCGGTCCCTTGAAGCAGATCTCTCCGACGCCCTCTTTGTTCGGCTCGTAGATCATGCACTGGTCCATTGGAAAAACATGTCCTATGGATTCGTTCCTGGTGTGGCCGCCTGCATCGGGGTTCAGTGTCACCATAGGCGAGGTCTCCGTCAGTCCGTATCCCTGCACGGCTCTGTATCCCAGGTCTGTGAGGAAGTCCAGCACCTTCACGTCGGCGGCTGCGCCTCCAACGATCGGGGTCCTGAGCTTCGAGCCAAACGTAGCCCTTATCTGCTTCGTCACCAGTTTCGACGGGTCGAGGCCGACCTTTCTGGTCACACGGCTCACCGCAAAGACCGCCTTCAGACTCTTTTCCTTTCCTTTCTTCCTGACCTCCCTGATGATCTTCGAATAGATCTTCTCAAAGACCAGCGGCACGGCCAGGAGCAGCGTAGGCTCCACCTCCTGCAGATCACTGACGATGTACTTGAGCCCCTGACAGAATGCCAGGGAACCCGTGCAGTAGATGGATTCAATGAATGAGCAAGTGCACTCGTAGGTGTGGTGGATCGGAAGAAGGGAGAAGAAAATGTCTCCCTTTTCCACCTGTATAAATGTCTGGGCCATCATGACGTCGGTGATGATGTTCTTGTGACAGAGCATCACGCCCTTGGAAACTCCGGTGGTGCCGGATGTGAAAAGGATGATGGCCAGCCTGTCGTTGTAGACCTCCGCGTCGATGTAGTCCCTGACGCCGCTCTCCGTCATCCTTCGACCGGTCTCCCTGAGCTTTTCCCAGGAGAGGATGCCCTTGTCCGGATCTTCGTCCTCCGGCGCCAGGTCAATCCCTATGACATACCGTATGTCTGTGTCTCCGCTGTCCTTGATCTGGATGAAATCGTCGAAATGCTTTGAATCGGTGACGACGGCGGCCAGGTCTCCCTTCCCGGAAAGCTGGTGCAGCTCTCCCTCGTGGAGCTCCTTGTCCAGGGGCACGATCACGCCCACGCCGCCGACCACGGCCAGGTAGGTCTCAGCCCACTGGTAGCAGTTCCTGCCGATGACTCCGATGTTGCGGTCCTTGAGGCCCAGCCCCAGCAGCGCCGTTCCCAGCGCGTTCACGTCCTCCAGCACCTGCCTGTAGGTGATAGATCTAAAGGGCTCGTTCCGCCTGAACTTCTGGAGGAAAAGAGTCCTGTCCCCATCCGTCGTGGCCCTCTTCTGGAGCATCTGCCGTATGTCCGTCACGGCGTCCCTCCACCTGTATAGCACGCATGGATCCGGGCTCCCGTTGAGCTCCTCCATGAACCGCTCCATCTCCTCCATTTCCCTGGCCTTGACCGCCAGGTACTCAGAAGACTGGTTTTCCGGATTTGTCAGTTGATCCCACATTTCGCCTCTCCTCGTTCTCGGGCTGATGAAAAAACGTATACGGTAATGCCCCCTGTGGCGGCATCACCTGAAAGTACGGTCGTCGTACTTGTACTCGTAATTTGCTTCCTCGAAGCGCTTGATCTTGAGTGTGGTGGTCTTCACGAACTCCTTGTCCCTCACCTCGAACCTCCGCACTCTCTTGTACGGCGGCATCTTGGCGTTGGCCTCCTCCACCGCGGCGCTCAGGATGCTGGCGATCTCCTTGTCGGATGTAGCCCCGATCTCCTTGAGGGCGGCCATCTCAGGATAGATGATAGCCGTGCAGAGCAGGTCTCCCTTGCTCTCCTCCGGTTTGCCATAAACCAGGACCTCGTTGATGTACGGGTTCAGGAGCAGGTAGTACTCCACTTCTTCAGGGAAGATGTTCTTCCCGCCCTTTGTCACGATCACGTTCTTCTTGCGGCCCGTGATGTACACGAAGCCGTCCTCGTCCATGTATCCGTAGTCTCCAGTCTGGAGCCATCCGTTCACTATTGTCTTCTCGGTGTTCTCCGGGTCCTTGTAGTAGCCCATCATCACCGATGGCCCTTTACAGATGATCTCTCCGATACCGGTCTCGTCCTGGTCGATCACCCTGACCTCCGTGCCCGGCATCACCTTTCCTGCGGCGTTGGCCTTGCTGTACCTGTCGGTGTTCATGGCGATGATCGGAGCGTTCTCGGTCATTCCGTAACCCTGGATTATCGGCAGACCCATGGCCTGGAACTCGATGATCACCTTAGGGTCGATCGCAGCTCCGCCGGCGATGAGGCAGTACAATTTATCGCCGAAGATCTGGTGTACCGGCTTGAACATCCGCTTCGTCACCGAAGGCCTGTTCTGGAGGTTCAGCCTCTTGGAAAGGGCGATCGCCCTCCTCAGCTGCTCAGAGCTGCCGCTCTTCTCCGCCTGGTGCCAGATCTTCCTGTAGATGTTTTCGAATATCAGAGGCACTCCCAGCATGATGCAGCAGCCGGCGTCCACGAAGTTGGTCTGTATGTGCTTCAGGCCCTCGCAGATGACCACCGTCGCTCCCTGGTAAAAGCACGTCATGATGGTGCATGTGCACTCGTATGCGTGGTGTATCGGGAGCACGGAAAGGACTCTCCCGCCTTCCGGTATGTGGAAGTACTTGCTCATGTTCACTACGTTCTGTGTCAGGTTCCTGTGGGAGAGCATCGCTCCCTTGGCCAGTCCCGTCGTGCCCGATGTGAACAGTATCGTGGAAAGGTCTTCCTGGTCCACCTCCTGCTCCATGTAGATCCGGTCTCCTGCGGCCAGGCGCTCCCGGCCTTTTTCGATGAGCTCGGACTGAAGCAGTATCTCAGCCTTGCTGCCGAAAGCGTTGAGACGAGCGCCGTCAGGCCCTTCCTTTTCCTGGAGATACTTGTCAACATCATCGACCGGTGAATCCATGATCACCAGGTACTTCAGCTCGGGGAGCTGATCCAGGAAGGAACCGATCTTGTCCGCCATCTTGGCCGAGGCAAAGAGGAGCTTCACGTCCGCCCTGGTCAGGAGGTTGACCATCTCTCCCTCCTCCAGGTTCTTGTCTATCGGGACCACAACACCCGCTCCCGAGGCGATGGTGAAGTAGGAAAGCACCCACCTGTAGCTGGACTCTCCAACTACGGCCATGTTCTCGCCCTTGAGTCCCATATTCAGGAGGGACGTGCCAAGACCGTTCATCTTGCGGTAAAAATCCTGGTAGGTTATGTGCTTCCACGGCTCGCCGTGGACGTCCTTGTACATGTAAGCCCACCTGTCAGGGTATCTGTTGACAGTAGCCCTTATGAACTCACGGATGGTCTCCACGTATTCCACCTTGTACAGGCTGTTTTCATATTTCCTGCTGTTCAATTCATTTTCCCCCGTCGAATATGATCTCTATCCCCGTGTGCTGCCGTACCTGGCGTATATCTCCTCGAGCTGTGCCTGCTCTTCTGCGGTGAGCTTCTGCTGTGCAAGCTGAGCCAGCGCCTCTGTGTCACCGCTGCTGGCGTATCCGAGAGCCTCCTTTACCGTGGCCGGATCGTCGTGGTTCTTGATGATGTTCTCCACCGTGGCCTTGTCCCGGCTGCTCATCTGAGAGAGGACGCTGTCAACCTGCTCCTGGGTGTAACCCTGGCTGGCCAGGGCCTGGCTCACGGCCTCCTCCGAGACCTTCGAGATCAGTTTGTCATACACGAAGAGACGGAAGATCAAACCCAGTGCCACCAAAACGATGATGATGATGGCAAGGACCTTCCGCCACTTTCTGCCAGTTTTCCTGTTTTCCTTCTTAATGTGCTTTGGGGCTGTTTCAGCCATCTCTACCTCCGGTTTCCCGGCCGGCGGTGTCCCCTCTTATCCGGGTCTACTTGATCTCCGGATGGTTGTCGATGTTGTCAGCCTCGGCCGGTTCCTTGATGGAGCCGTCAGGGTTGAATACAGGGAGCTTCTCCAGGTAGATTATGCCGTCCATCTCGGTGGCATCTCCTTCCGCCAGGACCGCTTCCCTTGCTGTTATCACTCCTCCGGTGGCTTCTACCAGCTGCTCCAGAGCCCTCAGGGACTCTCCGGTGCTGATGACATCATCTACGATGAGGATCCGCTTGCCGTTCATGATATCCCTCTCCTGACGTCCCAGGCACAGGGTCTGCATGTGATCCGTCGTAATGGAATCGACGTTAACGGTCATGATGTCCTGCATGTACAGCTTCGGGCCTTTTCTCGCAACGATATAAGGCTTTCCCGACTGCCTGGACATCTCGTATGCCAGAGGAATCCCCTTGCTCTCTGCCGTGATGATGACGTCGAACTCAGGTGACTTTTTCAGAAGGGCCTCTGCCGACGCCACGGTGATCTCCGTGTCTCCGAACATGATGAAGGCTCCGATATACAGATCGTCTGTTACCTTGCACAGGGGAAGATGTCTCTCGAGCCCTGCTATCTTCATGATGTGATCCATGATTCTTCCTCTCAGTCTGTTCTCTTCAGTCTGTTTTCAGTCTGTTCTTCTCTCAAAGTTCATCGAAGGGGCGCGCCCTGCGGTTTTCGCCCGGCCGCCCGCTGTCTGTAACGGGGTTATTATACCACAGACCTGCGTGTTTTCAATGTCTGCGGGTCTCGTCAAACTACTTTCGGGCAGGCTTCACAAAGCGCCCGTCTTCTCTTCTGCCCGGTCTCAGCGCCTACTTCTGTGCGTCGATCTGCTTCTGGAGCTTCTCGCCTTTCGCGATCTCCTTTTTCGTCCAAGGGACCGCCTTGCAGACCGCCACGTATCTGGCCTGATCGTACTCGTAGGCGCAGGTGGAAAGGGTGATCAGCTTGTCGCTTATGGTCGCCGTGTACTTAGGCGTTATCTCGGACTTGGAGACGGTCATGTCCAGGAAATCCTGCTTCGCCTGGTCGTCTGCGAACGAGGTCTTGTAGGTGTCGCTCACCGCCGGAGTGGTGTAAAAGGAGATGACCTGCAGGTGGTACTTGCCCGTCGGTGTCACGTACTCAAGCTGGCTGTGCTGGTCGTAGTAGTCCTGTTCCTTGTAGCTCTGTAGGGACCCGAACATGCTGCCGTCTTTCATATGGTGTCCGTAGATGATGGTGTTGAAATCGCCCAGGTCGTCCTGGTTGTTGCAGTCTATGAAAAGGGTCCCCGCTCCCGCTGCCTCTCCATAGATGTTGTGGTGGAGGTAGTAGTCGTTGTCCGCTCCCTTGGCCACCGGGTAATTGATGATGGTGTCCTTGGAATACAGCCATCCCGCCACGTTCGGGTCTATGTCGTGCAGGGCATCGAAATCTATGACTCCCGTGAACTGGTCCGGATCCACCTTTGCTGTCTTTTCTACTTTCTTATAATCCTGGCGGTCCGAGTAGTAGCCCCACAGTCCCGTGGCCACCTTGTATCCGCTCACTGCGATTATACCCACGAGTGCCACGATGATGACCTTGTAGGCCGCATCCCTGGCGCCGCCCTTCTTTCTTTTTTTCATATTTAACGCCTTTCGCCTTCATTCAATGCGCTCGATTATAACACGCCCGCCGAAGCTATGGCAATGCGGCCCGCCTTGGGTTATCATATTCGGAGCAGGGCATGGCCCGGAAGGCATGACCCGGAACAGGAGAAGTACTATGAAAAAGAATCGTTTTATGGAGCTGCAGAACGGCAGCGATATACGCGGAGTGGCTCTCCCGGGAGTCGAGGGGGAAGAAGTAGACCTGACTCCGCTGGACGCCATGAAGATCGGGGCGTCCTTCGCCAACTGGCTGACATACAAGCTTAACAAGAATCCGCTGAATCTGAAGATCTGCGTGGGCAGGGATCCGAGGCTCTCCGGGGAGGACCTGGTGGACGGACTGCTGAGGGGAATCGCATATTACGGTGCTCAGTCTGCCGATGCGGGACTGGCGTCCACCCCGGCGATGTTCATGTCCACGGTCATGGAATACTACGAGTTCGACGCCGCAGTCATGGTGACGGCGAGCCACCTGCCTTTCAACAGGAACGGTTTCAAGTTCTTCACGGCTGAAGGCGGGCTGAACAAGGAGGACGTGGCTTCCATCCTCAAGATGGCCTCCAAGATAAACATGTCTCCGGATTTTCCATATGAGACCGAAAAAGTCCAGCTCATGGACATGTATTCCGCAACTCTCAGGCAGATGATCGCAGGAGGGCTCCGCAGCGATCTCTCGGGGATGCACATCGTCATCGACGCAGGCAACGGCTCCGGCGGTTTCTTCGCCACGGACGTCCTGGCGCCTCTCGGTGCCGACATCTCTGGAAGCCAGTTCCTGGAGCCGGACGGACATTTCCCGAACCACATCCCGAACCCGGAGAACCCTGAGGCCATGGAAAGCATCTGCAAGGCCGTAAAGGATTCCGGCGCCGATCTGGGTATCATCTTCGACACGGACGTGGACCGGATCTCCGCCGTTGACGGACACGGTGAGCCGATAAGCCGGAACCACATAATCGCCCTGGCCGCCGCCCTTGCCGCCGACGATCATCCGGGCGGGACCGTGGTCACCGACAGCATCACATCCGATGAGCTGCGTGTCTTCCTTGAGAATGACCTCGGCCTCAGGCACCTCCGCTACAAGCGCGGCTACCGCAACGTGATCAACAAGGCCCAGGAGCTTCGCCAGGCAGGTGAGGACGCTTTCCTCGCCATAGAGACCTCCGGCCACTGCGCCTTCTCCGACAATTACTTCATGGATGACGGCGCCTTCCTGGCGGTGAACATCATAGTCGCCGCAGCGAAGATCAAGAAGGAGTCCGATGGTCGCGAGGACATCCGGTCCCTCATCTCAAGTCTGAAGACTCCTGCGGAAGCACGGGAGTTCAGGCTGGACATCGTGGATCCGGATTTCCAGGAAAAGGCCGATGAGATCCTTGCCGCAGTCGAGTCTCTGGTTCGTGAAAACGACTGCCTGACTCTGGTGGAGCCGAATTTCGAGGGCATCCGTGTGAATTACTCACTGGACGGAACCAACGGCTGGTTCCTTGCCAGGAAGTCTCTCCACGATCCGGTGCTGCCGGTGAACATCGAGTCGGAGCAGGAAGGTGGCGTGGAAAAGGCCGCCGCTCTGCTCGCGGACTGCCTCGGGGAGATCGAGGGAGTGGATCTGGCGCCGCTGGGGAGATAACTGCATTTCGGTTTCGGAATAAATTGCATATGCTTTAGAAAAAACAGGGCAGCTGTATCCTTCGTTTTTCTCGATTTGTTGAGATTACGGAAGTACAGATGCCCTGTTTTTTTATTTTGTATTCAGTTATTTCGTATTTTTCACGCCGTTCTGGAGCATCAACTTTCCTCCGCCCGGGGCGGCCGCTGCGTTCACAGGATCACGAAGTGGTTTTTTCTGAACTCTATCATCCCCTCGTCTCTCATGTGACCGAGCTCCGAGGACATGGCGCTGCGGTCAACGCACAGGAAGTCCGCCAAACCCTGGCGGTCCAGGGAAATGTCGAAGCTGTTCGATCCGGCGCGCTCCGCCTCCATACGCAGATAGGCCATGAGCTTTTCCCGGGTGGTCCGGCGGGAGATGAGCTGGAGTTTCCTGTTCTGGATCAGGTTCTTGCGCACCAGCACCTTCATCAGATTGTCGAGGATCCTTCCGCGGATGCTGTCGTCGCTGCGGTACCGGGCGAGGATCTGGCTGTCCTTTCCCTCGGGCAGGTCAGGCGTCTCGAAGGACATGAGGCTCTTGTATGATATAAAGGCTAGCTGTGAGTCCTTCTCACACATGGCATTCACTGGAATACTGTCGTACTCGGCCGCCACGAAGGTCTCCGCGAAGATCTCCCCGGGCTCGACCACGGCTATAACGCTCCTCCGTCCGTCGAGGTCATCCTTTGTTATTGAAACGCTGCCGTCGATCAGGATCGCGATCTCGGTGACCTTGTCTCCCTCGGAATAAATGAATTCCCCCTTCTTGAACTCCTGGAACCTCAACCTCGCGATCTCGTCCAGGCGGGCGATCTCATCTTCCGCGAGCCGGTCCATGATCCTGCACCTGGTCAGACCCTTGTACAATTCCTCTCTCGTCATTTTCCTCATCTCCCCACCTCTGGCTGTCTACCTAAGCAATTTCGTTGTAAATCCAACATTTCTTAATTAGAGTATAGTAGCCATAGTTGGTGGAGTCAAAGAAATTGTTTTTCCATTTTCCTGTATTTTAATGCGGTTCGAGCGCAAAAAGAGACGCAGCCACGATGGTGCGTCTCTTTTCCTTACCTTATGGAAGGCCTGGCTACTGCCTGTGGCCTAACTTGTTTTTCCTGCGGTGCTCTGTGAGCATTATGGTAAGAAGGCCTACTCCTGCCGTTACCAGCAGCGCGGCCCAGATCATCAGGACGCTGTTGTCGCCGGTCTTCACGATGACCTTCTGGACCTTCACGGAATCCGGCTGCTCTACGACCTTGCGGGTCTCCTTTCTGGTGACCTTGGTGATCGAGATATCCATCATCTTCAAGGTGTGGGTGTTTGCCAGCTTCTCTGTGGCGTCCTTGTCCTCCACGAAACCTCCGTCCGTGCCGGTCTTGTAGACGGTGATGCCGCTGTCGTACTGGCCGATGGCGAAGACGATGTCGTCTGCCAGCTGGTACCCTTCAGGTGCGGATGCCTCGTGGAGCACATAGTACGTGCCCACGTTCAGAGATTCGCCCTTGTCGAGCCAGCGTGCAAACGGTTCAGCCTCTTTTCCGCTCGTCCAGCTTGCAACGACCTTGCCGGTCTCCGCCTCGCGGATCTCCATCTTAGCTCCCGGCAGATATTTTCCGGAGGAGTCGATCTTGGCTATCTCCAGCTTAGTGACCGCGTCGTTCACGTTCGTATCCGATGCGGAGATCACGTAGTTTCCGCTGAAGGTGCTGTTCCCGGCCAGGTCTACAACTCCGAATGTGGAGAAGGAAGCCGAGTTCACGCTCATCTGGGTCAGCTTTCCGCCGCTCACGGAGATGGTGCCCGTCACAGGGGCCGCAGCCGTGGCCGAATCGTTGAGAAGGTGCACGATCTTCAGGTCTTTTGAAGCGGCGCCATTGGTGTCAACGCCCGCCTTCGGCTGGATCGTCACGTTCACCGACGTTGCCGGCTCAACTTCGTTTCCGGCCGAGTCTCTGAATGTGATGTCATAGAACGCCACATCCTTGTAGTCGCCGATCGATGCCTTGAGGTTAGCCTTAACGGCATCTCCAGGCTCCACCTTCTTCACGGTCATGGAAGGCTTTATCACCTTGCCGCTTGCGTCAACGAATGCATCCTTGGATGTGATCCCGACGGCCTCAACGGTTCCGTCCGAAGACTTCGCCTCATATCTTGTCTCGGCCTTTCCGGCCTTGATGCTGTCAAGAGAGACCTTTTCCTTGTCCTGAACGTAGTCGAAGCTGCTGTCCGGCTTCGTCACGTCCGCGGAACCGATGGCGTTGCCGCTCTCGTCCACCATTACAGGAACTCCGTCCTGATACTTGATCTGGAACTTGACGCCCGGATAAGGATCCACCTCGTGGCCCGCCGGTGCGGAGATCTCCTTGAAGTAGTATGTCACGCCCTCCTGCACCTTATCGAAGTACATGTAGCCGTTCTTGTCCGACGTGGAGGTCTGGACGAGGATGTCGTTTCCGCCGTCAACCACCTGATACAGCCCGTAGATCGCACCCTGCAGAGGGTCGTGAGGCTCTTCTCTGGAGGTCTTCTGGATACGCAACACCATAGGCTTGTACATGTTGACGAAGCTCTTCTTCTCGCTGGTGATACGCCCCTGGCTGTCGTAGGTTATGCTTCCATCGTCGTAGGTGATCTTGCTGTCCCTGGAGCCGTCGTCCGGGATGACCTCGGTGACGGTGTACCCGGCGCTGTCGTACTTCACGTTCTGGAAGCGGATGTTGCCGCTCTCATCACATACTCCGTACTGGAGGATGCTGGAATCGCTGTTGCCAGTGAGCTTGAACACGAACTCTCCGTCCTGGAGCACTGCGCCCTTGAGGATCTTCTTAGCGGTGATGTCCACGCTCTTTTCCAGGGAGTTGGTGATGGTGGCCGTCCTCATGCCGCCGTCCCCTGTTCCGTAAACGATCTGGCCTGTGTACCCCAGATCCTCGAGGCTCGTGTCTCCGATTGCCTTCTCCGTAACGGTGTACCCGCTTGTGTCAGCGTCGAGACCGGTGAAAACATATTCCCAGCCGTTGTCACTGGAGAGCACCGCGCTCTGGACCACCTTGTCTCCCTTGTGGAGCTGGACTGCGATCCTGTCAGGCCTCAGCCCGCTCCGGTCGTTGCTGTCGTTCCATATCTTTTTCACCTGGAGCTGTCCGGCTGCGGTGTTGGTGAATGCCGCGCCGTCCCCGCCGTTGTCGTAGGTGACGGCCGCGTTCAGGGCGTTGGTGTCCTGATCCTTTGTGACATCCACTGTCACCTTCTCACTGTGCCCGTCGTAGGCCACGTCGTTCAGGGTCTGGCCTCCGTGCTCCTCGGTGATGTAGTAGGTGTAAGTACCTTCCTTGTCGTATGTGAGCTTGGAAAAGTAGAATTCTCCACTGCCGTCGTTTGCGGCCGTGTCGATGATCTCGCCCTTCGGAGAGTCTTTTCTCAGCTGGAACCTGTAATCTCCGGCCTTCAGCTTTCCTCCGCTCAGGCTCTTGCTGCCGCTGATGACAGCCGCAGCCCTGGAGAACCTGTTGGTGAAGCTGGCCTTGCCGTTCTTGTCCAGGCCTGATACATTCGCTACAAGGCTCTCGGTACCGTCTTCCTTTACAGTGACTGTCACGTTGTAGACCTTTGAGTCGTATGCGACTCCTGCCTCGCTCCCGGCCTCCTCCGAGATGGTATAGTGATACTCGCCAGGCTTGTCGAAGTTAAGCTTGCTGAAGCTGATGCCGCCCTTCCCGTCGTTGGAGACGGTCTCCACTACGTTGCCGCTTTCGTCCTTGAGGTCGAACTTGAATTCTCCGGACTTCAGGTCTCTGCCCTCCAGCTTCTTCTCACCGGTAAAGGCCACGGAAGCGGATGACTTGCCCTTCTCTTCCTTCGAGTTGTTGACGATGACCCTGGCTGTCCTCTGAGTGGTCAGGGAGTCCTTGTGGATCTCAGTTCCGTTGCTGCGGTCCACCTTGTTGGCGATGACCTCGCCCCTCAGGCCGCCTTCGTTGATATAGGTGGCTGCAGGAGCCAGGATCGTACCGGCTGCCACGTTCTGGATCTTTACCGTGCCGGTGTAAGGCACGTAGCTGTCCCCGTCCTTCTGGACGATGTTGTAGATGATGTGCCTGCCAAGTTCCTCGTAGTTGCCATCCGCACCGCTGCCATCAATATTCAACTGCTGCAAATAGTAAGTGTCATAACCGGTGGCATCTATGTTGATGAGAAGGAATCCATTCTCGTTCAGAGTGTTCTTGATGCCAGTGCCGTTCTGGACCCAGTTGAACTCGGCACCGTCGTTCAGGTCGTTCTCGAGCTGTCCGGTGGTGGATCTCAGGTTGATCACGCTGAGGGAGCCCTCTCCCTCCTTCGCGCCGTTCCTGGCGTTTGCCAGCTGGACTGAAACCCCCTTCAGGTACTCAAGATTGCCACTGACCTTTGCAGTGATACCATCACCTTTCTGGATGTACTTCATCTCGCCGTCGCGGTTCCGGTAGTTCTCCACGACCACCTTGTGTCCATCCGAAGTAAAGGTCAGATCTCTGTTGTTGTTCTTGTCTCCGTTGTTGCTTCCGGTCCAGGCAGGATCGCTGAAGTTTTCGATATAGGTCATGTAACCTCTGCCCTCGTTATCGAAATAGTTCATGATCAGCTTGCCCTGGGTGTCCTGGATCAGGGTCCCGATATAGTTGGAATAGTTCGATTTATTCTCTATCGAACGGATGTGATTGTACTCGTAGGAGACTCTGAAATCTCCTGCCTTGTCCCCATCCTTGACAGGCGATCCGTCGCTCAGCTCGTAGACTGCCACGTCCTTCTTCTTCACTTTTTGCAGAGTATTCTTCGCGTTGTCCGACGTCAGGGTCACGGAAGCCTTCGTCTTTCCCGCAGGCACCGTTATCTCAAAGGTGTCCAGAGGCTCTGTGGTACTGCCTTCCTCGTATGTGGCAAACTTGAAGGTCCTGTCTTTTGCCAACGCCTTGTTCAGAGTCTTGGTGACGCTGATCTTCGTGACCGCGTTGTTCTCCAGGGTCCTGCTGTCCTGGTTCAGGTCGGCGCTCGGGCTCGTGGCCCTCAGCACGCCCACCTTGATGTTGCCCTCCAGGTGCTCGTGGTTGATCATCTCGTTGGCGTAGACGGCGTAGTTGGTGGTGTCGTCCTCCTTGTTGATCATCCTCAGGACCTGATTGTAGGTATAGTCAGTGGTGCCGTCCCAGTAGTTCTTCTGCTGGCCGTTCTTGAAGGCGAATACGGAAAAACTGTCGGTGGAGAAATCGGCCTTCTCGCCGCTCCCCAGCTTCACTGTGGCATCGCTGACGTTTTCCACGGTAACGTCCTTTGCGCTTATGTCTGCGCCCTTCGTGACGCCGTTGTTCTGGGAAAGAACGTCGCTACTCAGCGCCAGGTGGCGGATCTCGATGTCCTTTTTTGAATCAGCTTCAAGGTCTCCGGAGAGCTGGTCGTCCAGGAATTCCACGGAGAGCTTTACGGAACCCTTCGCAGGCTCGTACTCCACCGTGCTTCCGTCACTTGCTTTTCCAAGAAAAGCAAAATCGTACAGCAGTGTGTTCGACGGTGTCCATGTGTCGTCGCCGGCGGATCTGCTCTTGTTCAACGCCTTCATGTAGGCCTTGTAATCGTAGTCGCCGGAGCCGGATACTACAGGAGTCACCGTGAGTTCTGCGTCGTCAGGCACTGCCGCCGGATCGCTGAGGGTGGCAGTAACTCTAAGGCTGCCGTCCTCGGACGTCCACTGGTACTCTGTCTTCTCGGCTGTGCTCAGATCTGCCTCCTGGGTCGCCTGAGATGTCTGCGCATTCTGCCCGTTCTGGGCGCTCTGTGCGCTTCCTGCGCTCTGTACAGCTCCTCCGGATGCTGTCTGCTTCTGAGCTTCTGAGGCGGATGCAGATGAGCTGTTATCCTCCGATGCAGCGGATGAGGATGCTGCCTCCCCTGAAGTCTGATATGTCTGCGAGTCGTTCGACGCCTTCAGATTTGAAGCAGTGGTGAAAACTCCGCTGGTTATCACCATGGCCGCGCAGCAGAGGAGCGCCAGTATCTTCTTCATGTTATTTTTCATCTGCGCTTCCCCCTCTCCTTCTTCTCATGGCCAGAACGATCAGGGCAGCCGCCACAGCTGCGATGGCCACGCACCATACCAGAGGCTGGTTTATGCGGTCCATGAGGCTGGTGTCTTTCTTGTTCAGGTCGATGTTGCCCTCTGGCGTCTTGATGTTGTCCTTCTGAACGCCATCAACGGAGGTGCCTGCCGAGCTGCTGCTGTTCACGGCTGCTCCGTTCGAGGTCTGCGTCCTCAGCACCCTTGTGCTGCCCGTGGCGGTGTTCCTGGCCACGTATCTTATGATGTCCGGAAGCACCTGATATCTGGTGTTGCCGTTCTTAACGGTGATCACCTCGGTGATGATCTCCTCGACGGTCACGTGTCTGAATTCAGCGTTCGCCTCGTCCCTGTAGTACACGGAATACGAGGTCCTCGGGGAAAAGTAGCTGTGCTCCAGTGAGGCCTGCTGCCCGTCCACTCTGAGATAGTGCTTCCCGTCCTTGTCCATGGAGTCTGTAAAAGCGATCTCCGTGTCACTGCCGGATTTTGCGGCGACGGTGTCAGTGCCTATGACGTTCCCCGTGGCGATGTCCACGTACTGGATCGTCACCTGCCTGTCCGGCAGGTCCGTAGAATTGCTGTATCCTTCCGGATCGTAGTAAACGTAGGTCTTCTGCTGGCCGTCACCCCACTTGTGGGTGATCTTGCCGGAAAACTTCTTGTTTACGGTATATCCGTCTATCTTGCTCTCAGTTGAAGGATCGAAGGTCTCTGTGCCTCCCTCCGAGATGTTCTTTCTCACCACGCCGATGCACTTGTTGGTGGCCGAGTCGTATTGCAGGATGTACCAGGTGTAGGAGCCTGATCCGGAGCCTGCTTTTTTATAGGAAAAAGTGTATTCTCTCGTTGCGTCTCCCACCTTGTGGGTGATGGTGTTGCTGCGGGATGTGAGAGTGTAGTATGAATCTTTGCCGTTCACGGTGACCTTGAAAACATCCGGCGCATAGTAGGTCACCGGCTGTCCGTTCACTGTGAAGGTATTGGTCTGGAGCACGTTACCGGACTCGTCTTCGTATTTCACCTTCACCTGATAGCTGTCCTTGCTGTCATTGTTTCCGGACTTCGTGTATACAAGGGTCTCAGATGTGGAAACAGAGCCGTTGTCCCTCTCGTATTTCACCGGATATGCGATATTTCCGTCACCTGCGCTGGAGCCGCTCACCGGACATTTGTAAGTTGCCGACCCGGACTTTATCTCCTCAGGTACGTCAACAGTGCCCCCATCCTCTGTGGAGATGCGGGCGCTTACTTTTTTGAGCACGTTCTTGTTCTCATCCGTGCAGTATACCGTGTACGTCACCTTCTCGCTGTGCTGAACGTACTTGAAGGTCACGTCTCCATTTGCCACAGCGTCCTTCGGAGCCGATACATCCACAAGGTCGTAGTCCTGCTTTTCCGAGGCGTCATAATAGGTGGACCTCACGGAAACACCGTCCGCCAGCTCGTCCTGGGACAGCTTGTACCCGTAGTGAGCCCCGTCCTTGATCTCAAAAGTCACATCTTTGACCTTTGTTTTTCCGTCCGCCCTGTACAGCTGAAAAGTTATGGTATGGTTTCCGGAAGCCGCATAGGAAAACATCCCCGGCGCCATCATGCCGATACTCATCAGCAGCGCCAGCACCATGACGAATATCCTTCGCACCGTACTGACTTTTCTCTCTTCTGCTCTCATACGATCCTCTTTCCTGGTCTTTCATTGCCGCAAGAATTCTGAGTTTTGATTTTTTTTGCCATTATCTGAAACTACATTATACGCCGGTTCAGACAATTATTCACACGCTTTTCATTATCAGGACAATGTTTTTTCTTATAGCCAAAATCACAGCATCTTCAACGCTAATGCGGCGTTCTATGGTTTTGTACTTCCCGACGGGCGCACACTAAAACAGGGTGCCACGTGAAAACACGTGACACCCTGCCTTTGCCATTATTGCATTTTTGCCTCCCCCCTGCGGTCCCAATGCGGTTCCACAAAGGTTACGGCCTATCCTGCGAAGTCCTTGAGGACCTCCTCGTCTTTTGCCCTTCTGGCCTCGATCTCTTCCTTCAGCATCATGTCCTTGACCTTCATGAGCCTTGTCTGGTTTCCACGCTCGTCCTCGTCAAGCTTCATCTTGATGTACTTGATGGTCTCCTGGTAGTCAGGGATCTTCACGTACTCGAGGGCGTTTACACGACGGCGGGTCTTCTCGATCTCGTCCGCCAGGAGCATGGCCTCTTTTTCCATGGCCGCAAGCTTGAGCAGCTTAGGAAAAAGCTCGGTCAGCTTCTCTATGGATTTGTCCAGCTCTCCCGAGGTGGTGGCAAATCCGTAAGGATATACATCAGACTGGTCGGTGGAGTTCATCTCGAAGTCGAACTCCGGGACCTCGACGCTCATGACGTTCTTGGTGGACGCTATGAGGTTCACGCTCTGCTTAGGATACATCAGCGCTTCCTCCAGCATCTCCGGCGTCATCACCGCACGAGCCACCGAAAAGCTTCCGTAGACATCCTTCAGCTGGGGATCCACTTCTTCCCTCAGCTTCTGGATCTCTCTGGCCAGGTCAAGAAAGATCTTCATCATCTCGTCTCTCTTGTCCTTCAGGAGCTTGTGCCCCTTGATGGCGACTCTCAGCTGATCTTTGAGGGTGGACAGGACCATACGGGTAGGATTTACATTCATTCTAGCCATAGGATCATCCCTTTCTCTGTGCGGTTATTACTTCTCTTCCTTCTTGCCTTCCGGATCGTAAAACTCGTCCAGATATGCATCTCTTACACGCTTCAGCTCGGAACGAGGCATCTCTCTCAGGAGCTCCCAGCCGATCTCCAGAGTCTCCTCTATGGATCTGTCGGTGTTGAAGCCCTGGGATACGTACCTCTCCTCGAACTCGTCGGCGAACCTTGCATACAGCTTGTCCGTGTCGGACAGTGCGGCCTCGCCCAGGATGGCCATCAGTTCCTTGGCCTCCTTACCTCTTGCATAGATAGCGAAGAGCTGGTTCAGCACGTCTGCGTGATCCTTACGGGTCTTGCCTTCTCCGATACCCTTATCCTTCAGACGGGAAAGAGAAGGAAGTACGTCGATAGGCGGCGTGATGCCCTTACGGTTCAGGTCGCTGGAAAGAATGATCTGGCCCTCGGTGATGTATCCCGTCAGGTCAGGGATCGGGTGAGTGATGTCTCCCTCAGGCATGGTGAGGATCGGGATCATGGTGATGGATCCTTCTACGCCCTTCTTCTTTCCTGCTCTCTCGTACATGGTAGCCAGGTCGGTGTACAGGTATCCAGGATATCCACGACGGCCAGGTACCTCTTTACGTGCGGCGGATACCTCACGGAGGGACTCGGCGTAGTTGGTGATATCAGTGATGATGACCAGTACGTGCATATGCTTCTCAAAAGCCAGATACTCGGCTGCGGTCAGTGCCATACGCGGCGTGGCGATACGCTCTACCGCAGGGTCGTTGGCCAGGTTCATGAACATTACTGTCCTGTCGATGGATCCTGTCCTTCTGAAGTCGGATACGAAGAATTCCGCTTCCTCGTATGTGATACCTACGGCTGCGAAAACAACGGCGAAGTTGGAATCGGAACCCAGTACCTTGGCCTGTCTTGCGATCTGTGCGGCCAGCTCGGCGTGAGGCAGTCCGGCCTCGGAGAAGATAGGCAGCTTCTGACCTCTTACCAGAGTGTTCAGTCCGTCGATGGCGGATACTCCTGTCTGAATGAACTCAGACGGGTACTCTCTTGCGGCAGGGTTCATAGGCAGGCCGTTGATGTCCATCATCTTGTCCGGGATGATGTCAGGGCCGTCGTCGATAGGGTTGCCCATTCCGTCGAATACACGGCCGAGCATGTCCATGGACACGCCCAGCTCGATGCCGTGACCCAGGAACCTCACCTTGGACTGCTCCAGGTTCAGGCCTGCAGAGTCCTCAAAGAGCTGTACCAGCGCATCTGTGCCGTTCAGCTCCAGGACACGGCAGTGTCTGATCTCGCCGCTCGCCAGCTCGATCTCGCCCAGCTCATCGTAGCCTACGTTCTCTACGCCCTTCACGAGCATAAGAGGGCCGGCTACCTCCGATATGGTTTTATATTCTCTTATCATTCTGCTTCACCTGCCTCCTTGATCAGATCGTTGATAGTGGATTCCATTCTTCCTACGATGCTGTCGTAGTTCTCGTCCACCTTATCCTCAGTCAGGTATTTGAAACGTCCGATTTCCTCTCTGATAGGAAGGGCTGCCAGCTTGCTGAACTCTACTCCGCCTTCAACTCCTCTTACTGACTCCTTGTAGTATCTGAGGATCATGTCGAGCATCTTGAACTGCTTGTTGGTGGAGGAGTAAGTGTCTATCTCGTGGAAAGCGTTCTGGTGCAGATAGTCCTCACGGATCATCTGGCATGTCTCCAGCTTCAGCCTGTCTGTCTTGGACAGTCCGTCGACACCTACCAGCTGAACGATCTCGTTGAGTTCAGCCTCCTCCTGGAGCATGTGGAGGGCCTCTGCTCTGTGAACAGGAAACTCCTTGTCAACGTGCTCTGCAAACCACTTGTCCAGTCTCGAAGAGTAAAGCGAATAGCTCTTCAGCCAGTTGATGGCAGGGAAATGTCTCGCGTGAGCCAGAGAAGCGTCCAGTCCCCAGAACACCTTTACGATTCTGAGTGTCGCCTGGGATACAGGCTCTGAAATATCTCCTCCTGGAGGGGATACGGCTCCGATGGCGGAAAGCGATCCCTCTCTCTGATCGGCGCCCAGGC
>ERZ791922.621-NODE-621-length-19817-cov-7.413673_pt1 | contig 19817 bp, 16 predicted proteins | sample MGYA00510134_ERZ791922 | MGnify/ENA primary metagenome ERZ791922 (study PRJEB30046, sample SAMN00792101) | human gut metagenome | study: EMG produced TPA metagenomics assembly of the A metagenome-wide association study of gut microbiota in type 2...
TTCCTTGCACGGGAAAGCGGACTCATGATAGGACTCTGGATTGAAAGAAGGACCCCTTCCGCCACTCCGTGGCCCTCCTTCCCCTATCGGGGACGGCTTCTAACGTCGCAAACCGGCTTTCTCTACAAACTGTAAACTTGGGACTACAAACTATCTTTTCTGGCCTGCGACCTGCGAACGGCGGCCCTTCCTGCGATTCAGGTTAGAAACCGTCACCGGTCGTGGGTCCTAATTGCTGATTTTTTGTGTAGAAAAATAAATCGGTTCGACGGACTGTGTAGCAGGGCGTCCCTGCTAAGGGAAGCTGTCAGCTCTGCTGACTTAGGCAGAGAACCGCATTTGAAGAAGCGTAGCGACGCGCAAATGCGTGTGAATCGCCTATGCCGAAACGCAGTGCCCTATTGAAGCCCCTTTTTAGAGATGTGGGATTACCGTAGTTTCGGCAGAAGGGTTCTTATACAATCTGAGTATCCATTTCTGAGTCCGAGGGCATGGCACGTCGAACCGGCTTCTTCCTTGCACGGGAAAGCGGACTCATGATAGGACTCTGGATTGAAAGAAGAACCCTTCCGCCACTCCGTGGCCCTCCTTCATCTCTGCTCTCCGTTTTGGCGACCAGCCTGCATCTCCCTACGGTCGATACCTGCTGGGCCAAAAAGGGCCCTATCGGGGACGGCTTCCAACGCAACAAACCGACCTACGACCCTCCCTTCCCACTGACCACTGTCCACTGACCACTATCTTTTCTCTTCAAACTATCTTTTTCCCCTAAAAAAACAGGCCTGTCATCAGACAGGCCTGTTGGTGTTACCGGATTATTTATCGGTTGTATTCTTTTCCTTGCGGATGACGTCGTGGGCGCCGCCTTCTACGATGGACGTTGCCGAAACAAGGGTAATCTTGGCTTTCTGCTGCAGTTCCGGAATGGTCAGGGCACCGCAGTTGCACATGGTCGATTTGATCTTGCTCGTCGTCTTTTCTACGTTTTCTTTGAGCGGACCAGCATAGGGGACGTAGGAATCGACGCCTTCTTCGAAGGACAGTTTCTTGTCGCCGCCCAGGTCATAGCGCTGCCAGTTGCGGGCACGGTTGGAACCTTCGCCCCAGTATTCTTTGACGTAGGTGCCGCCGATCATGACTTTTTCCGTCGGGCTTTCGTCGAAGCGTGCGAAATACCGGCCGAGCATGACGAAATCGGCGCCCATGGCCAGTGCCAGTGTGATGTGGTGGTCGTATACGATGCCGCCGTCGGAGCAGACCGGGATGTATACACCAGTCTTTTCGAAGTATTCGTCACGGGCTTTGCAGACTTCGATAAGGGCTGTCGCCTGGCCGCGGCCAATGCCTTTCGTTTCACGGGTGATGCAGATGGAACCGCCGCCGATACCGACTTTGATGAAATCAGCGCCACATTCGGCGAGGAAGTTGAAGCCGTCCCGATCTACGACGTTGCCGGCACCGACTTTGACCGAATCGCCATAATGCTGGCGGATCCACTGGAGAGTCAGTTTCTGCCATTCCGAAAAGCCTTCGGAAGAGTCGATGCAGAGAGCATCCGCACTAGCAGCCAGAAGGGCCGGTACCCGTTCAGCATAATCGCGGGTATTAATCCCGGCGCCGACGATATAGCGTTTCTTTTCATCGAGGAGTTCACCCGGGTTTTCTTTATGATCAGCATAGTCCTTGCGGAATACGAAAGAATTAAGCGTGCCGTCATCATTGACGATCGGCAGGGCATTGAGTTTCTTGTCCCAGATGATGTCATTGGCTTCACCGAGGGTAACGCCGTTTTTGGCATAAATCATCTTTTCGAGCGGCGTCATAAAGTCTTTGACGGGAGTGGCCGGATCCATACGGCTCACGCGGTAATCACGGCTGGTGACGATACCGACGAGTTTGCCATTGACTGTGCCATCGGAGGTAACGGCGACAGTGGAATGGCCGGTCTTTTTCTTGAGAGCGACTACATCCGCCATGGTCATGTCCGGGCTGACGTTGGAATCGCTGGGTACGAAGCCCGATTTATAGGCTTTGACTTTAGCGACCATAGCCGCTTCCTGTTCGATGGTCTGGGAGCCGTAAATAAACGACACACCGCCGGCTTTTGCCAGGGCAACGGCCAGTTTTTCACCAGAAACGGACTGCATGATAGCGGAAACCATGGGGATTGTCATTTCAATCGCGGGCTTTTCCCCTTTTTTATATTTTACGAGAGGCGTTCTGAGAGATACATTCGCCGGCATACACTCACTCGATGAATACCCGGGAATCAAAAGATATTCATTAAAAGTGTGTGACGGTTCGTTGATGTAAATAGCCATGTTTATCCTCCTTATCAATACGACAAATCTAAACCGGACCCTGTATCTGCCGGTCTCTCATGTTCTTTTCCCCGTAAGGGAGATTTATATTATTATACCCCCTGTATGGACAAAATCAAGTAGCACGATACTACTATTTTATGCATGTTTGTTATAAGCGGACAGCAAGGTAAAACGCTAAACGCCGGAAAAGCCGGAACCAGGTATCTGCGCCGGTATCAATGTACGGTAAAGCCCATTTTTTCCGCCATTTCCTTCAGCTTTTTCCCATCAATGGTTCCCTCTTCGATGGATTTTTGCAGGCCCGGTCCAAAGGAAATCTCCGGCAGGGTCCTGGCCGGTCTCTGCTGCGCAGCGTGCATCAGGGACGCTGGCCATCCCCGGTTCATATACAGCGGCACAGCATTGAGGTAGGCAATCAGCAGATGGATCAGTTGTTGTACCTGTTTTTCCGACAAGTGTACTCCCAGACGGTCCAGCGATTTGAAAAAATCTTCTATTATCATCCTATGCTCAAGGAAAGGGCGCTGGACCTGGTGGCGGAGTACATCCATGACCTGCACCGATGTCTTTTTCCGTCCCTCCGCCAGCCAGATATCCAATTCTTTCTGGCAGCGCCGATGTCCTTTCTGTACCTTCTCTGAGAGAATTTCCGTCATGACCCGGGTGGGTTCTATCATAATGGAGATACGGCCCAGCTTCTTTCCTTTCTGCTTTCCCGTCGCGCAGCGGAGATTTTCCAACGTATGTTCCAGCTCCCATTCCTCTTTCGTCACCATACATTCCTGACCATACTGGAGGAAGTTGGACGGAATGTAATAGGGTACGTTTACCTGTCTATAATCGATGTCATATACATCACTAAAGCCGTAATATCCTTTGGAAAGAATATCTTTGCTGATCACCATCCGCTGCAGTTCCGATGGCTCGTCCTCCACATACACTTCATTGAGTTCATAGATGCGGTATGGCAGATTTTCCCGGCGGGCGATAGCTGAAAAGGTCAGCATATCCCTGCGGCGCACCTCTACTACCTTCTGATGCCGCCCCAGTTCCTTGTATATGACCCACAAATCGCCTACCCGGGTGACACCATACAACCGGGCTGCCGCCAGAAAAAACTCATGGAGGAAATCGATCTGATTGCCTGTCATGCCGGATTCACTGTACTTTCGAGCAATCGTCCTGGGAGATAATGGTTTGGGATAGGTCATAGCAATAGCTCCTTATCAAAAGAATCAACATGATACGACAGCAGGAAATGGTAAAAAAAACCGGCTACTGGCTTACGGGTATCCATACCTCAGCCCGGACGCCTGATGGTCCACTGGTAGCCGATTCCTTTAATTTGTCTATAATTATAGCAGATACTAAAGAAAAATACCATCACAATGAATCAACCCGGCCCGGCAAAATTCTTTCCTGCTCTCTTCTTTTCTATTATAATAGGCATAGGAAGGTTTCCCCATGGCCGGAATGCCGTCGCTATTCATAGCGGCTTGCGCCGGATATACAGGAAGCCTTCTTTTTATATCCGAAGCACCAGCCAGACCGGACTGCGAACTACGACCCCGCCTTCGATGAACGACGAACGACCAACGGCCCTTCCTGGCTCTTTTCTTATACCTCCTGCAGCATCGTTTCTGCTGCCAGCCGTCCCAGGGCATTAGAAGCCAGCGGGCTATCCCCGGTCAGGAGATTCCGGTCCCTTCTGACCTGCCCGGAAATTCCTTCATTGCATATACGGACCCCGCACTTTTTCAGTTCGCCTGCCGCCAGCAGTCCCAGATGACCCGGCAGATAGCCGATATCGACGTTGGCCCCTTCATCCATAGCATCCGGAAAGGCACAGATTTCATATCCTTCAAAAAGAAAACTGCCTTGTCCTGCTGCTGCCAGGAAAGAGGCCGGCCCATGGCAGATACTGATAATGAACAGGTCCTTTTTCATTGCCATGTGCAGCATCTGCCCCATGACGGGACTTTGGGGTATTCCCGCCAGAACACCGTGTCCACCGGGAATAAAAACTGCGGCATAACCAGCGAGGCCGGTCCGTCCCATCAGCCCGGCCAGATTTTCCGGTGACTCCAGCTGAGGCAGGATGCTTTCATAGAATTTCATGACGGCCGCATCCCCCAGCGGCATCGCCCATTGTTCCAATTTGGCGCGGTTCCCGGAAAGAGTGGCTATATCAAAGGAAAAACCTGCCCCGGCAAGATGCATTAACGGCAAAAGCGTTTCCACCGGGTGATTACCTGTAGAAAACAGTCTGCCATTTGTCATGGCAAGATATCGTTCCTCTGTCAGGACGACGAGAATCTTTTGATGTCCTGTATATTTCTTTTCATATACCGCCCCGTCGAAATCTGTTTTCGCTCCTGTATACAGGGCCAGCGAATACGGAGAAGGAAAAAACGCATTCCATTCTGCACGGTCTGGTACCGGATTCATGATTGACACCGACATTCCTGTTCCTCCTTATCATGAACATATGAAATCATGGCGCTATCCCTGATAGCGCACATATAGAAAATGCGCAAAAAGAGTGCAGAAACACCCTGAAATAAGCAAAAGCGGCGAATACCGCCTTGTGCCTGGAAACCTTTAGAAACTGCATATCTAAAGGCTTCCGGACACTTGCAGACGCTTCGCCGCTTTCCCCAAAATCTATGGCGGAAAGGGTGGGATTCGAACCCACGGTGCGTTGCCGCATCACTAGTTTTCAAGACTAGCTCCTTAAACCACTCGGACACCTTTCCATGTAGTGCTACCAAAATAGTATAGCAGAACTTTTCCAAAATAGCAATAGACGTCCGCCATCTCCCCGGCTCTTCTCTGCCCCTCCGGCTGCCGCCAGAACGCAAAAAAAGGCAGCCTTCTTTTTAACCGTGCCTGTACGAAACAAGCCGCACGTAGAAGACTGCCTTTGGTAAGGTACAGATCCTTTTGGCGGGAGTGAGCCTCCGCCCCCGTATCCACCAACGGTGTACTTGCAGGCAGGGAGCAACAATAAAGGTGGAGTTGCTCCGCTGCGAACACCCATGTAAAGGACCGGCACCCTAAAATAGTAGCGCCTGCAGTGAAAGATTTGATTCACCTGCAGCTACTACCCGTACGCCTACACTAATCGCGCGTACAGGAGATACTATTTTAAGAATCCCGATTACCATAACCAGGGATTCCATATTCACTGTACCATAGAATGGAGAAAAAAGAAAGGTCATTTTTTGTGAAAGAAATGAGGAGCATCGCCCCATTTTCCCAGACCGACCGTATCCCCTACTGATGCCACGCGGCCGCTCAGGCAGTTGCGGCACTGTTCGGCCTGTTCATCTACGCAGGGTTTGTTGTCGTAGAGAAGGTACTGGGAACGGAACTTTGGCAGCGTTACGATGGGCATGAGGATATTGGCCCCGGCCTTGAGGCCCAGTTCCCGGCCCAGGGGATGGAGAGCCTGCAGGGCCGTCGTCGCCGCGATATTGACATCCCGCAGGAAGAGGCGCGTCACGGCAATCATGGCAAGGCCCAGATGGAGACGGTGCAGTTTATCCTCCTCTGAATCGCGTCCGGCGGCGAGGACTTCCTTCCCGATGGGGGTCTGATGATGGACGACGTAAGGACCCATACCGATCATGTCGATATTCATGTCCCGGTAAAAGAGGATGTCATCTGCCAGGTCTTCCAGCGTCTGTCCCGGCAGGCCGATCATATCCCCTGTCCCTACCTGATAACCGATCCGCCCCAGCGCCAGAAGGCAATCGCGGCGCACGGTCCATTTATGATGGCCGTCCTGGGGATGGAGACGGGCATAGAGATTGGGATTGCTGGTCTCGATGCGCAGCAGATAACGGTGCGCACCGGCCTCAAACCAGCGGCGGTACGTTTCTTCCGTCTGCTCCCCGACACACAAGGTCAGGCCGAGGCCGCCATTTCCAATCTTCTTGATGTCCCGCACGAGGTCTTCGATATAAGAAATAAATTCCTCATCCTGCCGTTCCCCTGACTGCAGGGTCAACGACCCGTACCCGGCCTCATAGGTCCAGCGGGCCATGGCCAGAATATCGTCCCGGTCCGTATCGAACCGTTCTACTTCCTCATTACCGCGGCGGATTCCGCAGTAGCGGCAGTTCTTGATACAGCGGTTGGAAAACTCGATGAGCCCCCGATAATAAGCGACGCGGCCGACCGTTCCGGCCTTTACGGCATAGGCCGCATCATACAGGGCCTGCCGGTCATCGGCGTCGGTGAGGCCGAGAAGCGTTACCAGATCATTCCGGTCCATAGCCGGACCTTTGGCCAGAAGCGCGCGCAGCGCCGGTGATACTGCCATAGACATCCTCCTTTAATTCCGGTTTTCCAGTCCCGTCTTTTCAAAGACGATGAAAGCCAGACTGAGAACCATAGCGACGACCGTAGCCAGACCCATCCCTTTCAGCTGTACCGGACCGACGGCGATAGTTGCGCCCGAAAGGCCTGTAATCATGGTGACAGCCGTGAGGATCAGGTTCTTGGAACGGGTATAATCGACTTTCTTTTCAACGAGCATGCGGATGCCCGATGCGGCAATGAAGCCAAAGAGCAGGATGCACACCCCGCCCATGACCGGCGTCGGGATGCCGTGGATGAGAGCGGCGATTTTGCCGATGAAGGAAAAGAGGATGGCAAAGACGGCAGCACCGCCGATGACCCACGTACTGTATACGCCGGTAATGGCCATGACGCCCATATTTTCCCCGTAAGTCGTATTCGGCGTCGAACCGACGAGGCCGGACAGGACATTGGACAGGCCGTCGGCAAAGAGGCTGCGGTGCAGGCCCGGATCCTTGATGAGATCCCGCCCGACGATATCACTGGTGACAAAGAGATGCCCCAGATGTTCGGCAAAAACGACGAACAGGGCCGGCATGATCATCATGATGGCACTGAAATTAAATTCCGGCTTGTAGAACGTCGGCACGGCGAACCAGGGAGTTTCTTCCACAGCCGTCAAATCGACGACGCCCATGAAGTACGACAGGATATAGCCGGACACGACGCCGATGAGGATAGGGATAATGCCGATGAAACCCCGGCCGAGGAGCGTCGCCAGAATGGTGACGACGAGGGTAAACGTCGAAATGATCATGGCCGTTTCATTGCTCATCCCCTGGGCATCGCCGAGATAGCCCGACATGGTCATGGCAAGGGGCGCCAGTTCCAGCCCGATGATGGCCACGATGGCCCCCATAGCTGCCGGCGGGAAGAGGATATCGATCCACTTCGTCCCCACTTTATCGACGATCGCCGCCAGTACCATGAACGACAAGCCGAAGACGATGAACCCGCCCTGGGCGTCGCCATAGGACATGCCCGGCGTAGCGCACACGGCCAGGACCGGGGAAATAAAGGCAAAGCTGGAGCCGAGATAAGCCGGCAGCCGCCATTTGCAGATAGTCAGATACAAGAGCGTGCCGATACCGTTCATAAACAAGGCCGTAGCCGGATCGACGTGGAGCAGGAACGGCACCAGTACGGTCGATCCAAACATAGCAAACAAATGCTGCAGACTCAGCGGGATAGTGGGCAGGAGCGGCAACCGTTCGTCTACCTGTATAATTCTTCGTTCCATGAAAAAGCCTCCTAAACTATATCATCGTAAGGGGAAACGGCTGCGCGTCTCCTCTTTCATCGAATGCAGGACCGGCTGCTCCCGCAGGCGGGCATCGATCACGGCCTCGCGGTAATTGCGGTGGGCAATATTGAGGAGCAGCGCCGCGGCGACCATGTTGAGCAGAAGGGACGTACCGCCATAGCTGATAAAAGGCAGCGGCACGCCGACGACGGGCAGGATTCCGCTGACCATGGCCAGATTGATCATCCCCTGACCGCCAAAATACATGGTAATGCCCACGGCCAGCAGCTTCCCGAAGGTATCGCGCGTATTCCAGGCGCAGTTGCAGCCGAAATAAATAATCATACTGAACAAAACCAGCATAAACACGGATCCCCGCAGGCCCCATTCCTGAGCCAGGACGGCAAAGGCAAAGTCCGTATGGGCTTCAGGCAGGTAGCTGAACTTGCTGATGCCTTCACCCAGACCCTGTCCCATGACGCCGCCGGACCCGATGGCGATGAGCCCCTGTACAGTCTGATAGCCCAGCGTCTTTTCATAGGACCAGGGATCGTACCAGGAAATAATGCGGTTCATGCGGTACGGTGCCGACAGCAGGTACACGATGCCGACAGCCAGAGTCCCCAGAAGAGGCACCCTGGCCTTGAGGATGCTGGCACCGCTCACCCAGAACATGACCAGCGGCAGGAACAAAATGACCAGAGCCGTACCGGCGTCAGGCTGGCGGAACACGAGGATGGCCAGCGCGAGCGGCGGCAGCAGCAGCGGATGGGGCACGAAACGGATCCGTTTCCACCGCGGCGGCTTCCCGGATTTCGACGGGAAAAACGCCGACAAAGGCGAGAAAAATTCGATATGGCCTTTCTTGTCCCACAGCGGCGCCAGCTTGTCCGCCGTAAACAGGATGATGGCCAGCTTGGCGATTTCCGAAGGCTGGAAGGTAAATCCCCCTGCCCCGAGCCAGCGCCGGGCGCCGTTTACGACGATGCCGGCAAACAGAACGGCTATGAGCAGTACGGCTGTAAAGAGGAGAAGGCGGACGGACCATTTCTTCCACATATGATAGTCCTTTTTGTAGACAAATATGGCCGGAGCCAGCCCCAGAGCCAGATACACACCCTGACGGATGAGATGTCCGTAAGCACTGCCCCCTTCTGCCATATCCTCGACGAAGGTCGAACTGAATACATTGGACGTGCCGATGATAATCAGCAGAGAAAAAGCAATGAGGAGCATCCAGAAATTGCGTCGCATCTCCTTAGTGTGCGGACTCATCAGCCTTCACCTCCGCCGGACGGGTGGCGGCACAATGGAAAATCGGCTGCCCTTTGGCGCTGAATTTCGCTTCATACTCCGTCATCGCTTCATTGACGATATCACTATGATGCAGATCATAGGTCACCTCTGACAACGGCCAGTTCCGCTGCCGGAATTCTTCCAGCGTAAAATCGAACAGGCCGGCATTATCGGACTTGAACAGCACCATGCCTCCCGGAGCCAGCAGCCGGGCATACCGGTCCAGGAACAGGCGGTACGTCAGCCGGCGCTTGGCGTGGCGCGACTTGGGCCAGGGATCACAGAAATTGATGAAAAACCGGTCCACTTCGCCGGGAGCAAACAAATCCTCGATCTTCGCCACATCATACTTCAGCAGATGTACATTGGAAACCTCCGCTTCGGCACATTTCTTTCCGGCATAATACAGGACCCCCGTCTGGATCTCGATCCCGATAAAATTCACTTCCGGGTGTAGCACGGCCATCTGGGAAATGAAATTTCCCTTTCCCGTCCCCAGCTCTACCCAGAGCGGCGCATCGGGCCGGGCAAACACAGACCGCCAGCGGCCCTTATATTCCTCCGCCCCGGACAAATGGACAAACGCGTCATACTCCCGGATGGCATCGTCAATCCAGGGTTTTCTTCGTAAGCGCATAGCATAACTCCTTTAAAAAAGGCTGATTCCATCACACGAAATCAGCCATAGACATAAATTTACTTGTACTATTATAGGTAATATAAAAGGCACTGTCAAGAAGGGGGATACGCCTCTGCACGCCATATATTATATGGTGCAGGATAACAATACATAGGTTACACTTTATGTGATATTTAATTAATTGATATGCGTGCTCTCTCCTGATATACTGTAATGGATAGGTTAGCAAAAGCCGCTACGGCTCTGCACTGCGGATTAGATGATATCGTAGAAATTATAGATGAAACAAAGAAAGGCGGCGTGGAGCAATGGGTATAAATCTTGACAAACCACAGTTATGGAAAAGTGACATTAATTCATCGGTTGACTTATACAACAGATGGTTTATGGAATTTGCACCAAAGGCTTTCAGAAAAACAAGGATTTCTACGGCAAAGAGGGTGAAACGGGCATTGCAGGAAACCAATTATTTAAATACGATTTCCCACGTAATGCTAGAAAAACACCCTGAGGTTTTGCCTGTATTAAGAATGTCAACGTGTCCACCTATTGCCCGGGATAGATTGGTCGGTTTGGCAGGAGTTTCAAAAAGTCTTGTTCAAAACATGGAAAATACAGAAAACCCCCATGTTTCGCCGAGGATGAAAAAAACACAACTTATTACTGAGCTTCAAAAAATATCAGCTATACTAACGAAAATGGCGGACCCTGATATTTTCACATGGTTATCCGACAACAGGACACCTGATGAAACGGAAATTGCACGTGCTTCAACGATTATTGCTGACAGGCTATGCGGTGCCGTCGCGGACCCTATTATCAGAAATGCACAAGAAAAACGGCAACTTGCTGCTATCACATCTCTGTTAGAAAAAAAAGGATATAGGTCCGCGAAGGCTGGAACACACTATGACGAAATGCCTGCAGGAACTTTTTCTTTTCATACGAATGTACCTGTCTTTGTTGCCGGGACAGCGGGCGAAACGGTTATGATACCGGTTGATGTTGCTATTATGCCTTTATCTGCGAACCCAGGAGACATTCCGCTATTCATTGAAGCAAAATCCGCAGGGGACTTCACCAACGTTAATAAACGACGGAAAGAAGAAGCCGTTAAAATGCAGCAGCTGAAAAACACGTTTGGCAATGATGTTTCGTATTCATTGTTTCTTTGCGGATACTTTGATTCTGGGTATTTGGGATATGAAGCTGCGGAAGGTATTGACTGGATATGGGAACACAGAATCAGCGACTTGGAAAAATTAGGAATATGATGGATTTAGAAAAAAAGCGTGAACAAGCACAACTTGATATAGATTCAGCTAAAAACATAGAGGCAAGAAGAAAATCCGGACAATTCGCGACTCCTTTTCCGTTAGCAAGGGAAATGATATCCTACGGGCTTGGATTGCTGGATAATAATGCCGTTTCATTCTTGGAACCGTCTTTAGGCACGGGGACTTTTTTTTCGGCACTTATTCGCGAAATCTTCGGCACAGGAAAAACGATCAAAAGAGCTGCCGGTATTGAAATCGACCCATTATATTTCAACAGTGCTATGTCACTTTGGAACACGGAAGGTTTGCACGTGTATCATGCGGACTTTACCCATGCTAAACCGGACGGAAGATATAATCTTGTAATTACCAATCCACCCTATGTGCGCCATCATTATCTATCACAGGAAGAAAAGAATTATCTGGGGAACCGCGCAAAAGAAGAAACCGGAATTGATATTTCCGGTTTAGCAGGTTTGTATTGTTATTTCATACTTTTATCCCATAAATGGCTCGCGCCCGGTGCTATATGTGGCTGGCTTATCCCAAGCGAGTTCATGGATGTTAATTACGGAACAGCTATAAAGGAATATGTACTGAACCATGTCCATTTATTGCGCATTCACAGATATAATCCCGATGATTCTAAATTTAATGATGCATTAGTTTCTTCGTGCGTTGTTTGGTTTAAAAATGAGATACTACATACAGATTATGAGGTCGAATTTTCGTACGGTGGCACACACGATACCCCATTGCAGAGCAAGCGAATAAAAAAAAGCGCCCTGCAATCGGAAAGAAAATGGACAAGGTTTCCTGAAAAAGAGGTTCGTCCGATAAAGGACGGGCATGCAACCATAGGTGACTTCTTTACCATTAAACGCGGACTTGCAACCGGGGATAACCATTTTTTTATTCTTGAACAAGAAAAAATCAAAGAGTTGGGGCTTGATATGACCTTCTTTAAACCTGTATTACCCAGTCCTAGAAACTTGAAAACAAATTGTATTGAATCAAATATGGATGGAACCCCAAAAATTGAGCCACATCACTATTTATTAGATTGTAGACTGACCGAACCAGAAATACAAAAGAATTATCCTGCCTTATGGAAATACCTGCAAAGTGGTGTAGAAAAAACAAGTCACAAGTATCTTTGCAAAAATCGTAAAACATGGTTTTGGCAAGAACAAAGGCAGGCTACACGGTTTCTCTGTTCCTATATGGGCAGAGGAAAGGAAGGCAGCGCGCCTATACGTTTTATCCTAAATCTTTCCAATGCGATTGTGACTAACTCATACCTGATGCTATATCCGAAAGCAGCCTTACAAGAAGCCATACTGAAAAACCCTGATATCATTTTTCAAATTTGGGATGAATTAAAAGCGATTGGCTCAGAAGAAATCGAAGATGAAGGGCGTGTATACGGTGGTGGATTAAAAAAGATTGAACCAAAAGAATTAGCGAACGTTATCTGTGACAGATTACGGACGATATGCGCAATGTGATAATATTAATTTGTTTCCCACGACTATCGTATCGTTTAGCAGATGTAAGCCACAGCAAATGACACAACACAAGGGGCTGTAACATAATAACACCATCAAAAAATGGACTCAGTTATCTGAGCCCATTTTTTTTAAGCAAAAGAGGCCCCAAAGGGCCTCTTTGCTGGTATAATTATTGTATGCTAAACAAAATCAACCACGTAAAGTATACCAAAACTTACACTCCGAGGCAACTTGTTTTGCCATTGGGCAGCAGCAGACTATACCAGCAGTTGCTATCCACTGCTGGTTTTCCCCATATACACCAATACACTCTGAAAACAACCAGACAGATAAAATTCCTGACAGAAAACCGAAACAGAATCTCTGACAACAAAAATATAGCACATCTCCATTCCAGACCAAAACAGCTCACAATGCACATACGGAAAGGCTTTGTGAGCTGTTTTTATTTTTAAGAGTGTCAAAGAAGAATAGAAAAAAACATACTACTTCTAAAAACTTACAGGATACAGTGAAAGAAACCGGATCCATGGAAAATTTCAATTGTCATTGGGGCTATAACATAAACAAGTATAGTTTTATATAATAAATTTACAATACAGATTGCAACTGTTGCGATATATCCTTGCAGTTTTTTCCAAATGCTTCACGTTTGGCCCGTAATTCACTCGTTTCAGATGTATCGTCTTTGACAGAATCAACAACTTTGATGATTTTCGACTGGTCTACCAGAATACCTTTGACCTCAATATTGGCTCTGTTTCTTTCCCCACCTCCGGAACCAAACAATCCCTTACTTAATGCCTGTTTTTCTACAACACAGCTTTGAACAACCAGATAAAGTACCTTATCGCAATTACTATACGTGGTAAATTGATATAGGTCTTGAACAGTCGGATTGGGTTCCTTCGTAATGACCCCTTTATTTAACCAGTATTCTTCATATTTGCTTTGAGCGTCTATTCCATAAAAATATTTGATTTTAGGATCATTAAATGCATTTTTTATATTATTAAAATAGTCGTCAGTTTTAAAATCTGCATCACCAAGGATAATGATGCCTATCTTTTGATGCATAGAAGATGGTAAGGATTCACTTGCAAAAACAGAATTGCCAAATAAGCAAATTAATGTCATGAATAATACAAACAATATTTTTTTCATTTAACATCACTTCTCCTTCAGCTTGTCCGTTATTTATAACTATTTAACTCGCCGATTATAGTTTTCTTTTCATCCCCCATTTCCCAATTATCCAGCTGTTACATTCCCACAGTATTCACAAATCCTGCTGACACATGTATCAAGGTCTTTTTCCACATCGCTGGCCCAGAACCGCAGCACCAGCCAGCCCATGCTGGTCAGTGCCTCATTCACTTCTTTATCCCGTTCCACATTGCGTGCTAATTTTTTCTGCCAGAAAGCAGAATTACTCCGCACCTGTTCTCCCGGATGGTCCTGATGGCCCCTGGCATGCCAGAAATCGCCATCGACAAACACAGCAATATGACATCGTGTAATAGCTATATCCGGTGATCCCGGCAGTTTTTTATAATTCTTCCGGTACCGTATGCCCCGGTGCCAGAGCGCTTTTCTCAGCAGGATTTCTGCTCTGGTATTCTTCGCCCGGATATGGGACATGTTTTTATGTCGCTGTTCTTTTGTCAGTACGTCCATATGATTTCAGTCCTAATTATTATTGTATTATTCTTTCCAGACATACAAAAGTATTTGTTTTGCAATTACTTTTGCCAGCATTGGTGGCACAGCATTACCCACCTGTTGATACTGTGCATCTTTTGTTCCATAGAACCGGAAAGAATCTGGAAAAGTCTGTAAACGTGCCGCTTCCCGTACCGAAATAGCTCTGTCCTTGTGCGGATGAATCCACATAGATTTTCTAACATTAACTACTGTCCCAGATGGCTCATTATACTTCAGACGAAGATAAATAGTATTTTGCGTCCGTTCTGCATTAGTATATGTATTTTCCTTCAACTCATCCTTTAACGAATGAAAATTTTCTCCTTCTTTGATTACTTTAAAACGAGCCATTGCATTTTCTCTTGTTTGGGGAATTATATGATTGTAAACAAGCCCACCATTATTTCTTAAATTTTTTAATTTCTTTACTGCACGCTGAGCATCCTGCCCAATAATCCGCCCACCTTGTATGGCATCTTCATGTGTAGTATCAAATGCTGGTACATCTTCCAAATCCTTGATTGCATCTTCAACAGTAGTTTCTTCTACGTTCTCTTCCGGTACTGGCATTTTTACTTCATCAGTATACTTTTTCTGAACTCCAATTAGAACAAATCGCTTGCGTTTCTGAGGAATCCCAAACTGTACAGCTGACAAAACATCTTGATTTATAAGATATCCATTTTCTTCTGCTCCAAGAATATGAGTTAAGTAGTCATAAACTGCACATGAAGATACTTTAGCTACTACATTATTATCATTTTTGGTAAACTCTGCAATAATATGGTTAACATAAATTTCTTCTGCCCGATTAAGCATCATCTGAATTTGCATGGCCTCTGGTACTTCAATAACCAATAATTTATTGAATTCTTCTATATCAAAGCTATCATTTTGATAGTTTAATAACAAACTAAAGAGTTTGTTGTTAATTTCATCTATATATTTATTTTCCGCTTTTTTTTGTTGTGAAATTAATTTAATAATTGATTTTTGATGTCTTTCCAGTGCTTTATTTAATTTCTCATAATTTTTTATGTTTTTATACAAAATATGTATTTTTTTATAAAGAGGATCTAACCACTGGTTTTTTTGTACCTTATCAAAGTGCCTTAAAACATCTAATACCCCATCAAAAATATACTTTTGAGGAAGTAAAAAAATTTCTGAAGGTTCATGTGTGATTTTATATTGCTCTAAACATGCCACGTCAGAATCTTCTATATAGAATCTATGAATCTTTGACTTAAGCATACTAACATTTTCCATAACAAATGCTTTAGGCTTTAGTTCAAGTATAGCTCTGATATATTCTTTAACAAGTTTATTATTCTGATTAATCGCCTGGTTATGTTGCCGGTTAGCATTACTAAAGCCCTGACATGGCGGTCCTCCAATCACAACATCTACCTTGCCACACTTTTCCAATACTTTCTTAAAATCCACATTCCGGATATCCGAATACAGATACGCTTTTTCAAAATTATGTTTGTATGTCTCCCTCGCTGCAGGATTTTTTTCTACTGCAGCAACGATATTAAACTTTCCTGTATCCTGAAAGCCCAGACTTAGTCCACCTGCCCCTGCAAAAATATCAATTACATTTAACTTATCCATAGCCGCTCTTTTGTATGCTCCTTCTATTATAGTACATCATTTTCATATCGTGATTGTAAAATTTGCCAACATTCTTCTTTCTTACACCATTGGCTGATATTAATTCCTTTAACAAGTGGTTTTTGAAAATGACTCCAAACCTTAAGTGCTAGATTTTTAATAATATCAGCTATTTTGGGTGAAATCGTCTGATTTTTCCATATATAATCCGCATCAAATTGATTCTGAAAATATTTACCAAATAAAGCTATAACATAATAATTAATTTGTGCTTTATATCCCCCAAAATTTAATCCAGCAACAATCTTGTCGCATTGTTGAAATAAAATAACCTTCGCTATCATATCAATGTAAACACTTGGTGTGGGTTGTGGAATCTCTCCATTTTTAATCATATCAGAAAAAATAACAAAATTTGATTCAAGCCCTTTACTTACATAATAAGGGAAACCCATATAAGCCATAATGCATTTTGCAGCTACAGTTTTTGAAACACATCGTTTTTTCGGTATACGATTTTTAAATTCACGTTTGGCTTTCAATGTGGGCTGACGATTTAATTCAACCAAATATTGCCCCCTTGCCCGCTCATAAAACCACTGTTCCGTTTCTTTTCCTTTTTCTACAGGAATAAACGTTCTTCTGGAAATTTGTTCCATTTTTATATGATAGTCATCATTGGCATTAAAATCTGACATATTGATTTTATTCTGACTATTCGCATATTTTGAAATATTACTTGCTATTTCGGCTGCTTTCTCTGTATCTTTTATAACTGAAAGTTTAACTTGAACATTAACTTCTTCAAGAGGTAATTTACTCTGCATAGCATTATAAATAGAGGCAGTCGTCTGACCTCCATTAACAATTTGCCATCCAGTCATTTGTGTAATTACAACAAGTTCCTTATTGGATTTTTTTTCATCTATTTCAATAGAATCCGCAATCGTCGATATTCCATTATTGTAAGCCATAAACATTTCAGGCTCTTTAGCAAGTGAATTTTTTATTCCTTTATTCACTTTTCCCTTTGCCTGTAAATAAGATCTAACATTCTTTTGTATAAGCTCCTGCCCTTCATCTTTATAGATTTCTGCTAATAATTTTCCTGGAATAACGCCAACATAACAATCATATATTGTATTATTTCCGGCAACTTTAATCATAGATAATTCCCGATGATATTTATTTTTCAATCGTATCACTAAAGGTTTATAATCTATATCTCCAGATATTATTAGATGATACATTTTTTCAATATCATAAACATCAAATTTTATAGGAATTTTATGAAATTTCATATCCTCAGGAATGTAATTTTTAGCAATATCATTGGTGATGAAAATTACATTGACGGTCTCAACATCATGTATAATTTTCTTTATCACCTGGTAAGCTTCATATCCATCGCTAGTTTGTTCAATTCCTTCAAAATAATCTGAATCGCAGGTTTTCAGAAATTTAACAGCTTTATTTAAATATTTTTTTATATCCTTTTTCCAAAGCGATTCCGGTGTTGAACCAGAATTATATTTACAAACCAATAATGTTAAAGAATGAAAGTAGTCACTGTAAGAATACCCATCGAGCCGTATATTTTCTGAATCTTTTTTGTATTCCACAAAATTCATATCTGCCAGCACCGTAACTTCATTTTCTGTTAAATATGACAGAAATACCTCTTTAAAAGCTTTATTCTGATTTACATGACTGTTATTCATATATTGCCTGACTTCGTCATTGAACTCCTGATAGAATTCCTGCAGTTTTTGTTCCATCATTAAACCTCTATTTTTTTTAACAATTCATTGGCATCTATTGCATAATCCATACATTCACTAACAGAAACATCATACTCTATATGATAAATTCCTTTGGGAAGGTTTTCTTTTATCAGTCTCGGAAATCCTTTCTCTACTTTAAATGAAAAAGAATCACGAATGGTATACCCAATCTGATAATAATCTTCTGCTACATCAAAATAACCGTTTTCTTCAAGCTTGTTATTAAATGTATCAAGAGCAAATTCATCACATTTCAATTGCCTACGAATATTTTTTATAAGTTCTGATAATCTTTGGCCTCCAATAGAATCTTTTCTAAATATATACATTTTCAAATATAGATCTGCCGTAACATCATTAGTATCTAATTGGTATTCACTATTGATATGAGCATAGTACGGAGCTTGAGATACAGACGTCTTTACTTCAACAGCATTTTGTCCAATATAGAAATCATGAGTATGCCTTTTCCCAAACCAAAAATTAACAGAATTTAATCCTATCTTTTGTATTAATTCATTCAAGAACATTAATTCACCATATAGCCCTTGTGTTTCTTTTTCAGCTAGTACCGGTTTTTTCCCTTCACTAAAAAAATCTTTCCATTTTTTTAGAATTTTTTGTGTAATGTCGATTATATCAGACGATGGATGTGCTCTTTTTATTCCACGTCTTAAATCTTCAACTACAATTTCAAAAATGTACGCTTCTGTTCCAGGCATTTGCCGTAATTCAATATACCGTTGGTGATTGCGCGTATATTCAGGGATTGTCACAATTTCAATCGCTACGCCTTTCCACTGCGGGAATCGTTTCCCATCATAAGTTTCTTCTATGGGAATTGCAAAAGCTCTCATACGATTTTTAATCGCCACTGAATAAATGACCCAGTTCCCATTAGAAAAGGTAGTCTGTCTGGATGCATCACTATATTGTCCAAGGGATGTATAATCAAAATCATCACTTTTCATCAGCAAATCTTGCAATATTTCTTTGTATATTTCATGAGTTTCACTCATCATCTGCCATCTCCACTGCTACTTCATTTAATTTATAAGAACGCAACTTTCCCTTTCCGTTACGATCCGGAAATACTACTGCAAATGCATAAGGTGCTCTTTTGTTTTCAGTCTTTAAGTCATCAGCTGCACGTTCAATCGGATACAGCAAAAGAAATCCGTGTTTAAAGTCCCTGACATATTTTCTAACCTCTTTTGCAATCGCAGTTTTACTGGAAGAAGTCTGTTCCAGTTCTTTTCTTTTGCATTTGGCTTTTTCGAATTCCTCCCTCCTATAATCAAGTTCTTCATCCCCCGAAGAAATCAAAACATGTAAATCTCTTGTAACAGCATTCACAAAGGCATCCCTGTCTGCTTTATTCTTATTTCGTGTAATGCCATGTACATAAATAGGCCATTTGGAGTTCAAAGCAATTTCAGACGTAGGCTCTCCTTTTATTCCTGCCAGACAAATTGTCCAATCAATCAACCCGTTATTCCTGATCATTTCATCTATATAATCTGCAATGTGGCTGCTACTAGCTTTTGTTGCCGATTGAGAAGTATGATAGCTTCTAAAAAAACTTGATATGATACTCCCATGAACTCCTACCCAAAAGGTCTTTCCATCCGGTTGTTTATTTCGCTGAGTATAGTCACTATATGATGGTCTCCCAGGAACATCCAGCCGGTTTTGGTCAAGCGAAGAAAGTAATCCGTCTACTGCCTTATAGTTTGCTTCAATAATATCCGGATTGGCATCAAGTAACCTTGTTTGCGTCAAAGAAGAAGAAAAATCAGACTGATAATCCGAACCTGTGCGGATTTTATTTCTTGCCGAAATTAAAATATTGGGATCAGTTGCAACTTTTAATCCAAAATGTTCCGGATCTGATTTCAAAGTATTCATATCGTCAAATTGTGCAATCAAATTTGCTACTGAATATGAAATGATTTCAAATTTATTGTAAAGTTCATCTGTTGTAAAAAGCCTGCATAAATCTAAAGGCTCTGTCACAACAAATGGTTGATTTTTGACGAGAAATAGCGTATAATAA
>ERZ791922.627-NODE-627-length-19648-cov-8.969122_pt1 | contig 19648 bp, 10 predicted proteins | sample MGYA00510134_ERZ791922 | MGnify/ENA primary metagenome ERZ791922 (study PRJEB30046, sample SAMN00792101) | human gut metagenome | study: EMG produced TPA metagenomics assembly of the A metagenome-wide association study of gut microbiota in type 2...
CAAACACGTTCTGCTGCCAGACGCCGTTGTCCTCCTGCCAGTCGCCGCCGGCATATTCATAGATGCGGCGGAAGCTGACCTCCGGAGTCAGGTTCTTGTAGTCCTTACAGGCCAGTTCGCAGGTTTTGCAACCGGTGCAACGGGCGGAATCAATAAAAAATCCATACTGAGTTGTCATCGGTTACTCCTTACAGCTTCTCAACCTGAACGAGGTTGGTATGCGACGGGTTTCCCTTCGCCAGCGGCGACGGACGCTGGGTGGTCAGCACGTTGATGCTGCCCGCCTGATCCACACGCGAGGCGTCCGGGTTGTACCAGGCCCCTTCCCCCAGCGCGACGACGCCCGGCATCATGCGCGGCGTCACCTTCGCTTCGATATGCACTTCACCCCGATCGTTGAAGATGCGAATACGATCGCCGTTGGCAATGCCGCGCTTGCGTGCATCGATCGGGTTAATCCACATCTCCTGCCGACAAGCGGCCTTCAGCACATCGACGTTGCCGTAGGTCGAGTGGACGCGAGATTTATAGTGGAAGCCGGTGAGCTGTAGCGGGTATTTCGCTGTCAGCGGATCGTTGTAGTTTTCGAAACCCGGGGTGTAGATCGGCAGCGGATCGATAACATCCCCTTCCGGCAGCTCCCAGGTGGCCGCGATTTTCGCCAGATCCTGCGAGTAAATTTCGATCTTGCCCGAAGGCGTGGTCAGCGGATTAGCCTGCGGATCCTCACGGAAGGCTTTGTAGGCCACATGATGACCTTGCGGATCGCGCTGCTTATAGATGCCCTGCTGACGGAAGGTGTCGAAATCCGGCAGGTCGGGAATCGCTTTGCGCGACTGCTCATACAGATAGCGCATCCAGCCTTCCTGGGTACGGCCTTCGGTAAACTGCTCTTCGACGCCCAGACGCTTTGCCAGTTCGCTGGTCATCTCATAGATGGTTTTGCATTCGAAACGCGGCTTGATGGCCTGATCGGCAAAGATAACGTAGGACATGTTGCCGCAGGAGGCATCCAGCGCGAAATCCATCTGCTCGGAGGCGGTACAGTCCGGCAGCAGAATATCAGCGTATTTCGCCGAGGAGGTCATATGGCAGTCAATGACCACAATCATCTCGCATTTCTTGTCGTCCTGCAGGATTTCGTGGGTCCGGTTGATCTCAGAATGCTGGTTAATCAGACAGTTGCCCGCATAGTTCCAGATCATTTTGATCGGCACGTCGAGCTTATCTTTACCGCGTACGCCGTCGCGCAGAGCGGTCATTTCCGGGCCGCGCTCAATCGCATCGGTCCACATAAACATCGAGATACTGGTCTCAACCGGATTCTCCAGCGTCGGCATACGCTCAAAAGGCAGACTATACGAGCCCTCGCGCGCCCCGCTATTGCCGCCGTTGATCCCGACGTTACCCGTCAGAATGGCGAGCATTGAGATGGCGCGGGTGGCGATCTCTCCGTTGGCGTGACGCTGCGGACCCCAGCCCTGGCTAATATAGGCCGGTTTGGCGGTGGCAATTTCGCGCGCCAGTTTAACAATGCGTTCGCGCGGAATACCGGTAATCGTCGAGGCCCACTCCGGCGTTTTGGCGATACCGTCAGTGCCCTGGCCAAGAATGTAAGCTTTGTAATGACCATTGGCTGGCGCACCGGCGGGCAGCGTTTTCTCGTCGTATCCCACGCAGTATTTATCGAGGAACGGCTGATCGACCAGATTCTCGGTGATCATCACCCACGCGAGGCCCGAAACCAGTGCCGCATCGGTCCCAGGACGAATCGGGATCCATTCATCTTCACGCCCGGCGCCGGTGTCGGTATAGCGCGGATCGATGATTATCATCCGGGCATTGGATTTCTGCCGCGCCTGTTCAAGGTAGTACGTCACCCCGCCGCCGCTCATCCGCGTTTCGCCGGGGTTATTGCCGAACAGCACCACCAGCTGACTGTTTTCAATATCCGATGGGCTGTTGCCGTCCGCCCAGCCGCCGTAGGTGTAATTCAGACCGGCAGCAATCTGCGCTGATGAATAGTCGCCATAATGGTTGAGATAGCCACCGCAGCAGTTCATCAGACGGGCAATCAGCGTTTTCCCCGGCGGCCAGGAGCGGGTCAGCGTCCCGCCGAGCGTGCCGGTGCCGTAGTTCAGATAGATGGATTCGTTGCCGTACTCTTTAATCAGCCGCTGCATATTGCTGGCGATGGTATCCAACGCCTCTTCCCAGCTGATTTGCTCGAACTTGCCCTCACCGCGTTTACCAACGCGCTTCATCGGGTACTTCAGACGGTCCGGATTATAGACCCGGCGGCGCATTGAACGCCCACGCAGGCAGGCGCGGACCTGGTGCAAACCGTCATAGTTATCATCACCGGTATTATCGGTTTCGACGTATTTAATCGCGCCATCCACCACGTGCATGCGCAGCGGGCAACGGCTACCGCAGTTGACGGTGCAGGCGCTCCAGACCACCTTCTCACTGGCGGGCGCCGGCGTATCGGCAGCATGCGACAGTCGGGTAAAAGGTAACGTTAGTGCGTTGCTGGCCAGCGCCAGGCCGCCTATTGCCGTGGTTTTCATCAGACCACGGCGGCTTACCTCAGCAGCCAGTAAAGCATCAGGGGCTTTAATTTTCATGGATACTCGCTTTGGTTGCTCACAATAAACTGACAAGCGTTATATAGACATATATATAATGCTTTGCGATATTATTGGTTTTTTATGCTGGTTTAATCCAAAGGGAGTATCACTGCATTCGCGACAAGGATTATTGCCCGGTATCAATAAGGGCGTAAAAAAAGCGCCCGCAGGCGCTTTTAAAAGAAGGAGTGAGAAGTTTAGCCGATATATTCGAGGCCGCGCATATACGGGCGCAGCACTTCCGGGATCTCGATACGGCCATCAGCCTGCTGATAGTTTTCCATCAGCGCCACCAGGGTACGACCTACTGCCAGGCCAGAACCATTCAGGGTATGAACGAGACGGGTCTTCTTATCGGACTTGCTGCGGCAGCGAGCCTGCATACGACGCGCCTGGAAATCCCAGACGTTGGAGCAGGAGGAGATCTCACGATAAGTGTTTTGCGCCGGAACCCATACTTCGAGGTCATAGGTTTTGCAGGCGCTGAAGCCCATATCGCCGGTGCACAGCGCGACCTTACGGTACGGCAGGCCCAGCAGCTGCAGCACTTTCTCGGCGTGACCGGTCATCTCTTCCAGCGCGGCCATAGAGTCTTCCGGGCGGACGATCTGCACCATTTCAACTTTATCGAACTGGTGCATACGGATCAGACCGCGGGTGTCGCGGCCATAGGAACCGGCTTCAGAGCGGAAGCACGGCGTATGGGCGGTCATTTTGATCGGCAGATCGTCTTCGTCGATGATTTCATCGCGCACCAGGTTGGTCAGCGGCACTTCCGCCGTCGGGATCAGCGCGTAGTTGCTGCTGTCAGCCTCTTCTTCCAGCGGACGGGTATGGAACAGGTCGCCGGCGAATTTCGGCAGCTGGCCAGTGCCATACAGGGTATCCTGGTTTACCAGGTACGGGACATAGTTTTCGCTGTAGCCATGCTGTTCGGTGTGCAGATCCAGCATGAACTGCGCCAGGGCGCGGTGCAGACGGGCCAGCTGCCCTTTCATCACCACGAAGCGCGAGCCGGTGAGCTTAACGGCGGCGGCAAAATCCAGCCCCCCGTGCATTTCACCCAGCGTCACATGATCGCGCACCTCAAAATCGAACTGACGCGGCGTACCCCAGCGGCTAACTTCAACGTTGTCGTTTTCATCGCGACCAACCGGCACATCATCATGAGGAATATTCGGGATCGCCAGCGCGATATCGCGAATTTCCGCCAGCAGCGTTTCCAGCTCGGATTTTGCAGCATCCAGTTGTTCGCCAAGCTTGTTAACTTCCAGGCGTAATGGCTCGATGTCTTCCCCGCGCGCTTTCGCCTGGCCAATGGATTTCGATCGGGAGTTACGCTCCGCCTGCAGGTTTTCCGTTTGCACCTGCAGAACTTTACGACGCTCTTCAAGCGCGCGAAGTTTATCTACATCCAGCTTAAAGCCCCGGCGTGCCAGTTTTTCTGCGACTGCGTCTGGCTCGGTACGCAGCAGATTGGGATCGAGCATGCTTATCCTGTGCTTATCGAATTAAAAAAGAAAAGTGGCCGCAGACTACGACCACGGAAATAGTGTAATAACCTTACCGCAACGCCTCAATTAGCGGTAGCGTTTTATCGGGCTATTTTGATCCTGTTCAGCGAGCCAGGCGAGCTTTTCGCCAATTTTGCCCTCAAGCCCCCGGTTTGTCGGGTGATAATAGCGCGTTTGCGCCATTTCCTGCGGGAAGTACTGCTCGCCGGCGGCGTAGGCGTTGGGTTCGTCATGAGCGTAACGATACTCCTGGCCGTAGCCCATCTCTTTCATCAGCTTCGTCGGCGCATTGCGCAGATGCACCGGAACGTCGTAGTCAGGACGATCCCGCGCGTCGGCCAGCGCCGCTTTGAAGGCGGTGTACACCGCGTTGCTCTTCGGCGCGCAGGCCAGATAGACGATGGCCTGGGCAATCGCCCGTTCGCCTTCCGCCGGCCCGACGCGGGTAAAGCAATCCCACGCCGAAATAGCGACCTGCATCGCCCGCGGGTCGGCGTTGCCGACATCTTCCGAGGCAATCGCCAGACAGCGGCGGGCAACGTACAGCGGATCGCCTCCGGCGGTGATGATCCGCGCGTACCAGTAAAGTGCCGCATCCGGCGCGCTACCGCGCACCGACTTATGCAGGGCGGAAATCAAATCGTAGAACCGGTCGCCTTTATTATCAAAGCGCGCGCTTCGCTCGCCGGCGATCTCGGTCAGCAGTTCCGCCTTCAGCACCCGCTTGCCCGAGTCATCGCTTTCGGCCATATCGGCCATCATTTCCAGGGTATTCAGCGCTCGCCGCGCGTCGCCATTCACTAGCTCGGCAATGGCCCTGCGGGTCTCATCCGGCAAAACGATATCCTGGCCGCCGTAGCCGCGGGTTTTATCGTTCATCGCCTGGTCAAGCACCTGCTCGATATCGTCGGTGGTCAGCGATTTCAGTAAGTAGACGCGGGCGCGGGAGAGCAGCGCCGAGTTAAGCTCAAAGGAGGGGTTTTCGGTGGTCGCGCCAATAAAAGTAATGGTGCCGTCTTCAATATGCGGCAGAAAGGCATCCTGCTGGCTTTTATTAAAGCGATGCACTTCGTCAACAAACAGGATGGTCCGCCGGCCGGCGTTGCGATTTTGCCGCGCGCGCTCAATAGCCTCGCGAATCTCTTTCACCCCGGAGGTTACCGCTGAGATCCGTTCGACATCGGCGCTGGCGTAGCGGGCAATCACTTCCGCCAGAGTGGTCTTGCCGGTACCCGGCGGCCCCCAGAGGATCATCGAATGCAGGTGCCCGGCCTCAATGGCCCGCGGCAGGGGTTTACCCGGCGCCAGCAGGTGCTGCTGGCCAATATACTGCGCTAAATTTTCTGGCCGCATGCGAGCGGCCAGAGGTTGAAACGCGTTGTCGGAAAAATCGAGCGACAGATTGCTCACTTTCGCCTCTACTTACGTTGATCGTCCACCGTCACCCCTTTCGGCGGCGTAAAGGTGAACTTAGCTGCGTCGACGGCGCCGTTCTGCTGCGATTTCAGCTGATAGCTGCTGCGCTGATCATCCTGCTCGACGGCGCTGAACTGATGGATAGTGCCGTCCCGACCGACGTTGATCGTGAACTGCTTGAGGTTGCCGCTGCCGCTTTTTGGCGTCAGCACAAAATCATCGCCATTTTGCTTGATATTATATTGCTGCCAGTCGCTGGACTGGTTGCGGGCAATCAGCATAAACGGCGTGTTGCTGGTGGCGTCTTTCAGCCAGGTCGCCGTGGCCTGCTCGACGAACGGGTTATAGAACCACAGCGTTTTACCATCCGAAACGAGGACGCTCTCATCCGGCTGGGTCATATGCCAGTTAAACAGGTTCGGGCGTTTCACCCACAGGTCTCCCTGCCCGTCCTGCACGGCGTTACCGCTACCGTCGGTGACTTTTTGCGTGAAGCTGGCATGGAAGCTGCTCACTTTATCAAGACGGCTTTTTAAGTCGCTGGCCGCATCTGCCCAGACCTGGCTGACGACCATACCAGACAGTAATGCACAGGTGATTGCGAGTTTTTTCATTGTTCTTCCTTAATGTGCGTCACTCCCGACGCGGGAGCCTCTTCTGCCCCTACTGTAGGACCGCCGGCGGCGGTGGGACAGAAGAATTGGCTGATTTTGCGCTTATTTACCCAACTTTGCACTCATTCAAAGGGCGGCGGCGCCAGCACTTCGCGGTTACCGTTATGGCCCTGCTCGCTGACGATACCCTGCGCTTCCATCTGTTCGATAATACGCGCGGCACGGTTATAGCCGATGCGGAACTGACGCTGAACCCCGGAAATCGACGCTTTGCGCTTCTCGGTCACAAAGTTGACTGCCTGATCGAACAACGGATCCAGCTCTTCCCCGCCGTCGAAGCCGCCACCGCCGCCTTCGCTTTCGCTGTCGGAGGTAATGCCATCCACATATTGCGGGCGACCGCGGGCTTTCCAGTCCTGAACCACGGCGTGGACTTCCTGGTCGCGCACAAACGCCCCGTGGACGCGCACCGGCGTGGTAGAGTTCGGCCCGGAGTAAAGCATATCCCCCATACCCAGCAGCGACTCCGCGCCGCCCTGATCGAGAATGGTACGTGAGTCAATTTTACTCGACACGGTAAAGGCGATGCGCGTCGGGATGTTGGCCTTAATCAGGCCGGTAATAACATCTACCGACGGACGCTGTGTCGCCAGCACCAGGTGGATCCCCGCCGCGCGCGCTTTCTGCGCCAGGCGAGCGATCAGCTCTTCCACCTTTTTGCCGACGGTCATCATCAGATCGGCGAATTCATCCACCAGCACCACGATGTACGGCAGTTTTTCCAGCACCGGATGTACGGCGTCCATGCTGTCGCCAGGCTTCCAGTACGGATCCGGGATCGGACGTCCCATGCGCGCGGCTTCGGCGATCTTCTCGTTGTAGCCCGCGAGGTTACGCACGCCCAGCGCCGACATCAGCTTGTAGCGGCGCTCCATCTCATTGACGCTCCAGCGCAGCGCATTGGCGGCGTCTTTCATGTCGGTGACCACTTCCGTCAGCAGGTGCGGAATTCCTTCGTAGACCGACAGCTCGAGCATTTTCGGGTCGATCATAATGAAACGCACATCTTCCGGCTGCGCCTTGTAGAGCATGCTGAGGATCATGGCGTTGACGCCAACAGACTTACCGGAACCGGTGGTACCGGCCACCAGCAGATGCGGCATTTTCGCCAGATCGGCTACTACCGGATCGCCAGCGATGTCTTTACCCAACACCACGGTGAGCGGAGATGGGTTATCACGGAACTTGGCGTTGTCGAGCACTTCACGCAGGTAGACGGTCTGGCGTTTTTTATTCGGCAGCTCAAGCCCGACATACGGTTTGCCCGGGATCACCTCCACCACGCGCACGGCGACCGTTGACAGCGATCGCGCCAGGTCCCGTGACAGGTTAGAGATCCGTGCGGCCTTAACGCCAGGCGCCAGATTCAGTTCGAAGCGGGTGATCACCGGCCCCGGTGAGTAGTTCACCACATCCGCTTTAATGCGGAAATCAGCGAGTCGCGCTTCCACCAGGCGTGCCATCTGCTCGAGAGCAAAGGTATCCACCGGCTCGACTTCACTCGGCGGCGGGGTAAGCAGATCCAGCGACGGCAGTGGCGTGGTCGGCTTTTGCAGCGGTCGACTATCGCCATTGCGCATCAGCAGCGGGTGGATCAGGCTCTCCTGCGGCGCAGGGGCGGCAGGCTGATGCCCCTGAGGGGCAACCGGTTGTTGCGGCTGCACGGGCTGCGACGCAGTCGGATAGGACTGCGGCTGCGGCGGCACAGGCTGATGGTGTATCGGCTGATGCTGCGCAGGTTGATAACCCTGCTGCGGAGCGGCCGCCGGTTGTTGATAGCGCTGGGCCGGCTGCTGCGGCTGGACTTCCGGCGTCGGCGTAAACAGCGGTTCGCTCGGGCCGTCATTGACCAACGTTTTCATCGGCGAGAATTCATAATCTGCCGGCGAGAACGGGTTGGCGCCCGGCGGCTGCTCGGTAGCGTACCGCTGCTGCTGGGTAGCGGCAAACTGACGCGCCAGCTCCGCTTCCGCCGCGGCGTCGGCCTCATCGTCATCAGTCACGTTATCGTCTTCCCAGCGATGACCGTAGCGCTGCTGCTGGGTGGCGGCGAACTGGCGAGCCAGTTCATCCTGCTCCATAGCATCCGCTTCCTCATCCGAGAGCAGCTCATCATCATAATGCGGATCGCGCTCCGCCTGCCGCGCGCGCTGTTCCGCCTCCCGCTGCGACGGTAGCTTGATGCCGTAGGAGGCCAGTTCCCGACGCGTAGGAACACGCACGCGATTGGGCCGCGGTAGTTTTGGACCGATGCCCTCTTTCACCTGAACCCGTGGGCCGCTGGACGCCGGGCTGAACAATGGCGTAGCCGCAGCGGATGCGGCAGTGGACGAGGTTGCTGCCGCCGCGCCGCCGCTGGCGGCGGTAGCCTGATGCACCCCAGCCGCTACCGCAGAGACTACGGTTGACTCCACTGGCGGTTTGGACGCAGTGGTCGGCGGCGTCAGCGGTTTAGTGGCAATCGGACTTTCCGGCTCAGGAATTGGCTGATACCAGGAGGCCAACAGCTCGCGTTCGCGCGCCCGCTTCTCTTCCACTTCCTCGAAATAATAGAGCGGCGGACGTTTCACTTCCTCCTGCACGACCTCGGGCTCTGGCTCCGGTGGGGGAACTGGCGCGCTTTGCGGCTGATACGCCGCTGGCTCCGGCTGATACGGCTGCGGCGCAGGTTGACCGGCATACGGATCGTAAGCCGGCTGCTGATACGGCGCTGGCTCAGGCTGATAGGCCTGCGGCGCAGGTTGACCGGCACGCGGATCGTAAACCGGCTGTTGATACGGCGCTGGCTCAGGCTGATACGCCTGCGGTGCGGTTTGCCCCGCTGGCGGCTGATAAGCAGCCTGCTGGAACGGAGCGGGTTCAGGCTGATACGCCTGCTGCGGCGGATAGCTGGCTTCCGGCTGATAAGCTGGCGCAGCGCCGTGATGGCCCACCGGTGATTCTGCCCACGCCTGCGGCGCGGCAGTAGCCGCCGCCGCTGCGCTTACCGGCTCAGCGATACTGTGGCCATTCAACAACGGATCGTAAGGGTCGAAATCGCCCGGGCGCACGGCGCTGGCGCCGGAGAACAGCACATCATCTTCTGCGGGACGCGCGGCGCTGGCGCCGGAAAACAGTACATCGTCGGCGGCAACAGGCGCCCCGCTGGCGCTGTATTGCACCACCTCTTCGCCGTCATCCATCCGTTTGCCGGAGAAAAGCGCAGCGTCGGTTTTACGCCCCATAGGGTTGGTAAACTTCTCGGCCAGACGCTTACGCCGCGCCAGCGCGCTGCGTAAGATACGGGCGCGACGCGATTCCTGCGGCCTGGCCGCCTCTTCGTCGTCGTACTCTTCCTCGTCGTCTTCGTATTCGCCTTCATCGACCCAGGTATCATCCCGACGGGTACGGTTGCTGGCAAAGGTGAGAACGGACAGGATGCCGCCGCCCAGCTTTTCCGCAATGCTGACCCACGACCAGCCGGTGAACAGCGTCAGCCCGGCCGCCCAGATACACAACAGGGCGATGGTGCCGCCGCTGCTGTGCAGCAGGGGTTGCAGCGTGGTGCTCAGCAGGCTGCCGATCACCCCGCCGGAAGCGAAGTACCAGATATCATCGGCGTTAATCGCCGCCAGACCACAGGAGGTCAGGATCAGGGCTAACGCACCGATGAGGCGAAGGGAAACGGCAAAATAATCAATGTATTCGTCGTTTTCCTGATGCCGCCAGGCAAACCAGCATCCGCCGATGATGATCACCGGGATGGTGTAGGCCATGACGCCAAAAATGAAAAAGAGGGTATCGGCAAGCCACGCGCCGGGGGCGCCGCCTAAATTATGAATAGGCTCATGCCATGCCGTTTGCGACCAGCTGGGGTCCGAGGGGTTAAAGCTCAGTAGTGCCGCCATCAGCCAGATGGCGAAGAGGGAGCAAAGGATGAGCATCGCCTCAAGGAGTCGGCGCCCGCTGCTGAGTTTGGTAAGTTTGACTTCTTTGTCTTCGGTGTATTCCTGGCTCAAGAAAGGCTCTCCAGGTATCAGGCTGTTTCCTGCCTGCTGCTAAAACGGACAACAGCGCCGGGTCTCCCCGGCACTGTTGCTGTATGGATTAACAGGAGTGTAATCAAACTACGTCGAGTTTGCACCTGTTCCGTGTTAGCGCGTCTTAATAACCAGACGATTACTTTGCTTGACTTCTTCCATTACCACATAGGTACGGGTGTCGTTAACGCCCGGCAGGCGCAGCAAGGTCTCGCCCAGTAATTTACGATACGCTGACATATCCGGTACGCGGGTTTTCAACAGATAGTCGAAATCACCGGAAACCAGATGACACTCTTGAATTTCTTCAAGTTTTTGCACTGCGGCGTTAAATTGCTCAAACACATCCGGTGCGCCACGATTCAGAGTAATCTCAACAAATACCAGAAGTGATGCATCCAGATAATGCGGGTTGAGCAGCGCCGTATAGCCCTGAATAAAACCCTGTCTTTCAAGACGACGCACACGCTCAAGGCAAGGCGTCGGAGAAAGTCCCACCCGTTTAGAAAGCTCGACGTTAGAAATTCGCCCATCTTTTTGCAATTCATTCAGGATGTTACGATCAATGCGGTCGAGATCTTTGCCAGGGCGCTTCTTGCTATCTACCATTATTATTGTCTCTCTGTATTCCTTCCCTACTCCTGTTCCGGCTCTGTGCCTTCACTGCCAGAGCCCATCCTGTTATTACCCGTACGACATTGGGTAACCCAGGGGTACGTGAGAAGCCCGTTGCCTGACGGCAGTCACCGACATCACGCATGGCGTCTGTCCACACCATGCGTAGATTTCGTTAACCCGGATAAAAATGGCATTTGCGTGCATGAAAATTCGCCGCACGCCAAATACTGCTTTTCTTCTTCCTTGAATGTTTTCGCAAAAGCACAGGGGATTGTCAAAGCAAAACATCGATTTTTAGTACAAGATGCCAGATATTCATCATCTACCCTGGTTGATTCTCATTTTTTCGTCTTATAATTGTCCCGCCAACAGTAGAAATAGTTATATTCCTTGCCGGGAAAATCGCCAATTCATCGGCCGCTTCTATTGCACACATCGTTAACAAAATCGCTGCGCTCTTTTTTTACGACAACAAATTCCCTACAATCCCAGCCCAATGTATGCCAATTATTATGGGGATCTCATGGGCACAGCCAAACACAGTAAACTGCTTATCCTTGGTTCTGGACCTGCGGGATACACCGCGGCGGTCTATGCCGCACGCGCCAACCTGCAGCCGGTGCTGATCACCGGGATGGAAAAAGGCGGTCAGCTGACCACCACGACGGAAGTGGAAAACTGGCCAGGCGATCCGAACGATCTCACCGGTCCGCTGCTGATGGAGCGCATGCACGAGCATGCCGCAAAATTTGAAACCGAGATCATTTTCGACCATATCAGCCGCGTCGATTTGCAAAACCGCCCGTTCCGTCTGACAGGCGACAGCGGCGAGTACACCTGTGACGCGCTGATCATCGCCACCGGCGCTTCCGCCCGTTACCTGGGCCTGCCTTCCGAAGAAGCCTTCAAAGGCCGCGGCGTTTCCGCGTGCGCTACCTGCGACGGATTCTTCTATCGCAACCAGAAAGTGGCGGTGATCGGCGGCGGCAACACCGCAGTGGAAGAGGCTCTGTATCTGTCGAATATCGCCTCTGAGGTACACCTGATCCACCGTCGCGATTCCTTCCGTGCGGAAAAAATCCTCATTAAACGCCTGATGGATAAAGTGGCAAGCGGCAACATCGTGCTGCATACCGATCGTACCCTCGAAGAGGTGACCGGCGACCAGATGGGCGTCAGCGGCCTGCGCCTGCGCGATACCAAAAACAGCGACAATGTCGAGTCCCTGGAAGTGGCTGGTTTATTTGTCGCCATCGGCCACAGCCCGAACACCGCCATCTTTGAGGGCCAGCTGGAGCTGGAGAACGGCTACATCAAAGTGCAGTCCGGTATCCACGGCAATGCGACCCAGACCAGCATCCCGGGCGTGTTCGCCGCCGGCGATGTCATGGACCATATCTATCGTCAGGCCATCACTTCTGCGGGCACCGGCTGCATGGCGGCGCTGGATGCGGAGCGTTACCTCGACGGTTTGGCTGACGCTTGCAAATAATCTTTACAAGTCAGTAACAAAGGTAAAGAAGGCGACGAAAAGTCGCCTTTATTTTTGCTGCGATGTAACATTGCCGTGCCCAATACTCCGATAACGACACCTGCAAAGCGCGCAATGAATAAAACCCGTCAACAAGAGTTAACCCGCTGGTTAAAACAGCAAAGCATTATCTCCCGTCGCTGGTTGATGATTTCCCGCCTGCTTGGCGTGGCGAGCGGTCTGCTGATCGTGGCGCAGGCCTGGTTCCTGGCGCGGATCCTGCACCGGATGGTAATGGAGAATATTCCAGCGACCGCCCTGCTGCTGCCGCTCACGCTGCTGGTGCTGATCTTTGTACTACGCGCCTGGGTGGTCTGGCTGCGTGAGCGGGTCGGCTTTCAGGCCGGGCAGCATATTCGCTATGAAATTCGCCGCCAGGTTCTTGACCGCCTCCAGCAGGCAGGCCCGGCGTGGATCCAGGGCAAACCGGCCGGCAGCTGGGCAACGCTTATTCTTGAGCAAATCGACGACATGCACGACTATTATGCCCGCTACCTGCCCCAGATGACGCTGGCGGCCTGCGTACCGCTGCTGATCGTTATTACTATTTTTCCGATTAACTGGGCCGCCGCGCTGATCCTTCTCGGCACCGCCCCGCTGATCCCGCTTTTCATGGCGCTGGTCGGGATGGGCGCCGCCGACGCCAACCGGCGTAACTTCCAGGCGCTGGCCCGCCTCAGCGGCCACTTCCTCGACCGCCTGCGCGGCATGGAAACCCTGCGTATTTTTCATCGCGGTCAGGCAGAAACCGATAATATTCGCGACGCCTCGCAGGATTTTCGCCAACGCACCATGGAAGTCCTGCGTCTGGCCTTCCTCTCCTCCGGGGTTCTGGAGTTTTTCACCTCCCTCTCCATTGCGCTGGTAGCGGTGTATTTTGGCTTTTCTTACCTTGGCGAGCTGAACTTCGGCCACTATGGCGCGGGCGTCACGCTGATGGCGGGATTCCTGACGCTGATCCTCGCCCCGGAATTTTTCCAGCCGTTACGTGACCTGGGTACCTTCTACCATGCCAAAGCTCAGGCCGTGGGCGCCGCAGACAGCCTGAAAACGTTTATGGAAACGCCGCTGACCCAGGTAGAGCGTGGCGAGAAAACGTTAAATGACAACGATCTGATTAGCGTGGAAGCGCGCGACCTGGTGATCAAATCTCCGGAAGGTAAAGTTCTGGCGGGGCCGCTTAATTTTGCGCTGCCCGCCGGCGCTCGCGTGGTGCTGGTCGGCCAGAGCGGATCCGGGAAAAGCTCTTTGCTGAATACACTGCTCGGCTTTCTGCCCTATGAGGGGTCGCTGATGGTCAACGGCGTAGAGCTGCGCGAGCTGGACGCTGAGCGCTGGCGCCGCCTGCTGAGCTGGGTAGGACAGAATCCGCAGTTGCCTGCCGCCACGCTGCGGGAAAACGTGCTGCTGGCGTGGCCCGAAGCTAGCGAAGCACAGCTTAGGCTGGCGCTGGACAAGGCCTGGGTCAGCGAGTTTATCGCCCTGCTGCCGCAGGGGATCCATACCGCCGTAGGCGATCAGGCGGGGCGTCTGTCGGTAGGCCAGGCGCAGCGTATCGCGGTCGCCCGCGCGCTGTTGGTGCCGTGCCGCCTGCTGCTGCTGGATGAACCTGCCGCCAGCCTTGACGCCCATAGCGAACAGCGAGTCATGCAGGCCCTGACCCACGCCTCCAGTGAGCAAACCACGCTGCTGGTCACCCACCAGCTCGAGGGGCTGGCCGACTGGGACGACGTCTGGGTGATGCAGGACGGACAGATTATCGAACAAGGCGACTATGCCACGCTGGCCCGTGCTGGTGGGGTCTTCTCGGCGCTGCTGGCCCATCGTCAGGAGGAGATTTAAATGCGCGCACTTTTACCCTATCTGGCGCTCTATAAACGCCATAAATGGATGCTGCTGCTTGGCGTCGTGCTGGCCATTGTGACCCTGCTGGCCAGCATCGGCCTGCTGACGCTCTCCGGCTGGTTCCTCTCCGCCTCAGCGGTGGTGGGCGTCGCCGGGATCTACAGTTTTAACTATATGCTGCCTGCCGCGGGCGTTCGCGGCGCGGCAATTATCCGTACCGCCGGGCGCTACTTTGAGCGCCTGGTCAGCCACGACGCTACCTTTCGCGTGCTGCAGCACCTGCGCGTTTTCACCTTCAGCAAACTGCTCCCCCTCTCTCCGGCGGGGCTGGCGCGCTTTCGCCAGGGTGAGCTGCTCAACCGGGTGGTGGCCGACGTTGACACCCTGGATCATCTCTACCTGCGGGTCATTTCGCCGCTGGTCGGCGCGCTGGTGGTGATTGTGGTCGTCACCTGCGGATTAAGTCTGCTCGACGTCACCCTCGCGCTGACGCTCGGCGGTATCATGCTGGCGACCCTGCTGGTTATGCCGCCGCTGTTCTATCGCGCAGGTAAGCCAGCCGGCGAAAGTATGACGCAGCTGCGCGGCCAGTATCGCCAACAGCTCACCGCCTGGCTGCAGGGTCAGGCGGAGCTGATGGTATTTAACGCCAGCCACCGCTACCGCGCACAAATGGAAAAGACCGAGCTGAGCTGGCAGGATGCACAGCGGCGCCAGGCCGAGCTGACCGCGCTTTCGCAGGCGGTAATGCTGTTAATCGGTGGCATCGCCGTGGTGGCCATGCTCTGGCTGGCCTCAGACGGCGTCGGCGGCAATAGTCAGCCCGGGGCGCTGATCGCGCTATTCGTATTCTGCGCGCTGGCGGCTTTTGAAGCCCTGGCGCCGGTTACTGGCGCTTTCCAGCATTTAGGCCAGGTGATCGCCTCCGCGCGGCGGATCTCGCAGATTACCGACCAGCAGCCGGAGGTCACCTTTGTCGAAGATGAAGCCAGTTCGCCAGCGCAGGTGGCCCTAACGCTTCGGAAGGTCACCTTCCGCTATCCTCAGCAGCCCTCCCCTGCCCTGGAGAATATTTCCCTGCAGATTGCCGCCGGAGAGCACATCGCCATTCTTGGCCGGACCGGCTGCGGAAAATCGACGCTGTTGCAGTTGCTTACCCGCGCCTGGGACCCGTCACAGGGAGAGATTCTGCTCAACAATCAGCCGCTCTCCGGCCTCAGCGAAACCACTCTGCGGCAGGCAATGAGCGTAGTGCCGCAGCGCGTGCACCTGTTCAGCGCCACCCTGCGCGACAACCTGCTGCTGGCGGCGTCTGAAGCGGATGACGCTCATCTCAGCGCTACCCTTGAGAAGGTGGGCCTCGAAAAACTGCTGCAAGATGGTGGTCTTAACGGCTGGCTGGGCGAAGGCGGGCGTCAGCTCTCCGGCGGCGAACTGCGCCGACTGGCCATTGCCCGCGCGCTGCTCCACGATGCGCCGCTGATGCTGCTCGATGAACCGACAGAAGGTCTGGATGCGGCCACCGAAAGCCAGATCCTGCATCTGCTGGCAGATGTCATGCGCGACAAAACCGTGCTGATGGTGACCCATCGCCTGCGGGGCCTGGCGGGTTTTAATCAGATAATAGTCATGGACAACGGCCAGATAATTGAGCAAGGTAGTCACGCGGAGCTGCTCGCTAAACAGGGCCGGTACTTCCAGTTTAAACAGCGTCTGTAGGCTATTCTATTATCTAATTTTTGCTGATGCGTATTGAGGTTAAAATGCGTCTGGTTCAGCTCTCCCGGCACTCTATTGCCTTCCCCTCTCCGGAAGGCGCCTTGCGAGAACCTAATGGCCTGCTGGCGCTCGGCGGCGATCTGAGCCCCGCGCGGCTGCTGATGGCCTATCAGCGTGGTATTTTTCCCTGGTTTTCTCCTGGCGACCCGATCCTCTGGTGGTCGCCCGACCCCCGGGCGGTACTTTGGCCAGAGCAATTCCATCTCAGCCGCAGCATGAAGCGCTTTCATCAGCGTTCGCCCTACCGGGTCACGCTCAACCACGCCTTTGGCGAAGTGATTGAGGGCTGCGCCAGCGATCGTGACGAAGGCACCTGGATAACCAGCAGTATCGTTCGCGCCTATCACCAGCTGCATGAGCTGGGTCATGCCCACTCCATTGAAGTCTGGCAGGAGAATACCCTGGTGGGAGGAATGTACGGCGTAGCGCAGGGAGCGCTGTTTTGCGGCGAATCGATGTTTAGCCGGGCGGAAAATGCCTCCAAAACCGCGCTGCTGGTATTTTGCCAGGACTTTGCGCACAGCGGCGGTAAATTAATTGACTGCCAGGTACTGAACAACCATACCGCGTCATTAGGCGCAGTGGATATTCCCCGCCGCGATTATCTGGACTATCTGTCGGTATTACGCGGCTACCGACTGCCCGAGCGATTTTGGGTGCCGCGGGTGCTATTTCCTGGCGGATAATAAAATGTTTTCAGCACATTTTGCGTCAGGATGGTATAATTGCGCGGTAGAGTAGCTTCTGCCTGTTGCCCCGCCGCCGTTTGGGAATAATAAGAGTCAGATAACGCCCATCGTTCTGTCACTCCCCTTTACGTTTGCGCCTGTCACGCGGCATGGCCGTGTGTGTCCCGGGCAATGCGCCAAAACTACTTCGGCGATTCATACCCGTCATATTTCCGTAGCCGCTGTGCTGACTATGCGCCTTGCGGCAAGGTGAATGATTCAGGGTAGATACGTAAAACTTTACTTACATGATGAACTTCGGCATTATCTTGCCGGTTCAAAACTACGGTAGTGATACCCCAGAGGACTAGATGGCCAAAGAAGACAATATTGAAATGCAGGGCACCGTACTTGAAACGTTGCCTAACACTATGTTCCGCGTAGAACTGGAAAACGGTCACGTGGTAACCGCGCATATCTCCGGTAAAATGCGTAAAAACTACATCCGCATTCTGACGGGCGACAAAGTGACTGTTGAGCTGACCCCGTACGACCTGAGCAAAGGCCGCATTGTCTTCCGTAGTCGCTGATTGTTTTCGCCCCTAAGGCGTCAGATGCTGAAGGCCGGGATAATTCCCGGTCTTTTCATTTCTGCCGTCAGCAAAAAAAAACCGGCCCCTGGCCGGTTTTTTACATTGAAGATATCGCCTTAGTGGGCCGCTTCCGGTTTGTGCTTCGGCGCGCTCTGGAAGTCGTAAGTCAGCGTATTTTTGTCGCTGTCCAGAGAGACAGTGACCTGACCACCGTCGACCAGCGAGCCAAACAGCAGCTCGTTCGCCAGCGGTTTTTTCAGGTTGTCCTGAATGACGCGTCCCATTGGACGTGCCCCCATCGCCCGATCGTAGCCTTTCGTCGCCAGCCAGTCGCGCGCTTCCTGACTCACTTCCAGGGAGACGCCTTTCTGGTCCAGCTGGACCTGCAGCTCGACGATAAACTTGTCGACAACCTGATGGATCACCGTGGTAGACAAATGATCGAACCAGATGATGTTGTCGAGGCGGTTACGGAACTCCGGCGTAAAGATCTTTTTGATCTCATCCATCGCATCCGGACTGTTGTCCTGCTGAATAAGGCCAATGGATTTACGCTCGGTTTCCCGCACCCCGGCGTTGGTGGTCATCACCAGCACCACGTTGCGGAAGTCCGCTTTACGGCCGTTATTATCGGTCAGCGTCCCGTTATCCATCACCTGCAGCAGCAGGTTGAACACATCCGGATGCGCTTTTTCGATCTCATCAAGCAGCAATACCGCGTGCGGATGTTTAATCACCGCATCGGTCAGCAGCCCGCCCTGATCGAAGCCGACGTAGCCCGGAGGCGCCCCGATCAAACGGCTGACGGTATGACGTTCCATATATTCGGACATGTCAAAGCGCAGCAGCTCAATCCCTAACGCCTTCGCCAGCTGGACGGTCACTTCGGTTTTCCCGACCCCGGTCGGCCCGGCGAACAGGAACGATCCCACCGGCTTGTGCTCATGGCCCAGCCCGGCGCGCGCCATTTTAATAGCCTCGGTCAGCGCCTCGATGGCTTTATCCTGTCCAAAGACCAGCATTTTCAGACGGTCGCCCAAGTTTTTCAGCGTGTCGCGATCGCTGCGGGAGACGCTCTTCTCAGGGATCCGCGCAATGCGCGCCACCACTGATTCGATATCCGCCACGTTAACCGTTTTCTTACGCTTGCTGACCGGCATTAAGCGCGCCCGCGCGCCCGCTTCGTCAATGACGTCAATCGCCTTATCCGGCAGATGACGATCGTTAATGTATTTCACCGCCAGTTCAACCGCCGCACGCACCGCTTTGGCGGTATAACGCACATCATGGTGCGCTTCGTACTTCGGCTTCAGGCCGTTGATAATCTGGACCGTCTCTTCCACCGACGGTTCGGTAATATCGATCTTCTGGAAACGGCGGGCCAGCGCACGATCTTTTTCAAAGATGTTGCTGAACTCCTGGTAAGTGGTGGAGCCGATCACCCGGATCTTGCCGCTGGAAAGCAGCGGTTTGATCAGGTTAGCCGCATCGACCTGGCCGCCAGACGCTGCCCCCGCACCGATAATGGTGTGGATTTCATCAATAAACAGGATGCTGTTGGTATCCTGCTCCAGCTGTTTGAGCAACGCTTTGAAGCGTTTTTCAAAATCGCCACGATATTTGGTCCCTGCCAGCAAAGAGCCAATGTCGAGCGAGTAGATAGTGCAGTCGGCCATCACTTCCGGCACATCGCCCTGCACAATACGCCAGGCAAGGCCTTCGGCGATCGCGGTTTTACCGACGCCGGATTCCCCCACCAGCAGCGGGTTATTTTTCCGCCGACGGCACAGGACCTGAATCGCGCGCTCCAGCTCTTTTTCACGGCCGATCAGAGGATCAATGCCGCCGACGCGAGCAAGCTGATTGAGGTTGGTGGTGAAGTTTTCCATACGTTCCTCCCCGCCGGCTTGCTCTTCATTGCCAGGCTGGCTTCCGCTGTTATCGGAAGACTGGCTCGGCTCGTCTTTGCGTGTACCATGAGAAATGAAGTTCACCACATCAAGACGGCTCACTTCATGTTTACGCAGCAGGTAGGCGGCCTGCGACTCCTGCTCGCTGAAAATCGCCACCAGCACGTTGGCGCCGGTCACTTCGCTGCGGCCAGAAGATTGTACGTGGAAGACGGCGCGCTGCAGCACACGCTGGAAGCTTAGCGTCGGCTGGGTGTCGCGCTCTTCTTCCGTGGCTGGCAGAACGGGTGTGGTTTGTTCGATGAAGGCTTCAAGTTCCTGACGCAATGCCACCAGGTCCACTGAACACGCTTCCAGGGCCTCACGGGCCGAGGGGTTGCTTAGCAGAGCCAGCAGCAAGTGCTCGACGGTCATAAACTCATGACGGTGCTCGCGCGCTCTGGCGAAAGCC
>ERZ791922.629-NODE-629-length-19628-cov-3.846728_pt1 | contig 19628 bp, 16 predicted proteins | sample MGYA00510134_ERZ791922 | MGnify/ENA primary metagenome ERZ791922 (study PRJEB30046, sample SAMN00792101) | human gut metagenome | study: EMG produced TPA metagenomics assembly of the A metagenome-wide association study of gut microbiota in type 2...
GTAAGATTGAATAATAAATGAAATAGTAAGTAAAAAAGAGATACATTCTTTAAGATGAATAGTGTAGATAAGGAGTATTTGGAGAAGAGAGTGACTTCAAGAATGACGATTCCTTTTATCTACACTTTTATTCTTTATAAAAGAATTGTATGGTTTGATTCCAACTACTAAACATTAGTTTTTTACTTTTTATAATCTTCATGAGTGAAGCTGATCGTAGGTATTCGACAGTTTTCATTATGAATCTTATTAGATAAAATAATAAAAGACCTATTGGTATTTCTTTTCAATGCCATTTTGATATGGTATAATGGAAAGTAATAGAAATTACAGGAAAGGACAAGGAGATATGTATTCATTTGAGGATGTAAAAGCATTTGATCCGGAATTAGCGGATAGTATCACATTGGAAATCGCAAGACAGAACGATCATATTGAATTAATAGCATCAGAGAATTTTGTGAGTAAGGCAATTATGGCTGCTATGGGTAGTCCGTTAACAAATAAATATGCGGAAGGATATCCAGGAAAAAGATATTATGGCGGATGTGAATTTGTTGATATAGCTGAGAATTTAGCAATTGCAAGAGCAAAGGAGTTATTCGGTTGCACTTATGCAAATGTTCAGCCACATTCTGGAGCACAGGCTAATATGGCAGTATTTTTTGCTTTATTACAGCCAGGGGATACTGTATTGGGTATGAATCTTGCTCATGGCGGACATTTAACCCATGGTAGCCCAGTAAATTTCTCCGGTTCCTATTTTAATATCGTACCTTATGGCGTAGATGACAACGGTTTTATTGATTATGATGAGGTAGAAAAGATAGCAAAGGAATCAAAGCCAAAGCTTATCGTGGCAGGAGCTTCTGCTTATGCTAGAAAGATTGACTTTAAGCGTTTTCGCGAAATTGCTGACTTAGTTGGTGCATATTTAATGGTGGATATGGCGCATATTGCTGGTTTGGTAGCTGCTGGTTATCATCAATCACCAATCCCTTATGCTCATGTTACTACAACAACAACTCATAAGACATTACGCGGACCAAGAGGCGGAATGATTCTATCTAGTGCTGAATTTGCAGAAGAACATAAGTTAAATAAATCTGTATTTCCAGGAATTCAAGGTGGACCATTAATGCATGTAATCGCAGCAAAAGCAATCTGCTTTAAAGAAGCTTTGGATGATAGTTTTAAAGATTATGCTGGAAAAATCATCTCTAATGCACAAGCGTTAGCAAAAGAGTTGACAACACGTGGATTCAATTTAGTATCCGGTGGTACAGACAATCACTTAATGCTAATTGATTTACAGAATATGAACATTACAGGAAAGCAAGCAGAGCACATTTTAGATGAAGCAAACATTACTTGTAATAAGAATACTGTTCCAAATGATCCAGCGTCTCCATTTGTAACAAGCGGAATCCGTCTCGGTACTGCAGCTGTAACAACAAGAGGTTTTAATGAAAAAGATATGGCTGTGGTTGCAGAAGCTATTTCTCTCGTAGTTAAGGATGTAGAGAAGAATAAGGATCAGGCAAAAGCATTGGTTAAGATGTTAACAGATGCTTATCCACTCTATTAATTAATGTTGGGAAACCATTATGCAATCCCTTAGATAGCGTTATGAGTACGTCATAGTTAGCCTACATGCTGCGACTATTTATAGGAGCAGCGAATGGCTCAAGTTTGTTGTAGCACAGACTTGGCGAGTGAAAGAATAAAATTCTTTTACTCTTGATACTCATGAAGAAGTATGAAACATAGTTTAAGTTGAATTCATAGGTTTTATAAAGAATAATGTTTTAAGAGAATAAAAAACTCGTAAGTTCTTACTGAAGTTTAAATCTTCATGATAGAACTTACGAGTTTTTTAATAACCTAATTCTTCTCCCACTAGAATAACTTTGATTCGGTATGGTATATGGGAACGTCGAGTGATAACAGTACTACTGCAGATGCATTCCTCAACGAGACAATTTACACATCGTCCAAGTTCTGCACATGGGGTTTTTCTGTTTAATCTCATTGCATTTGGAGGTGCTGCCATATTTCTTACACGTTCCATTGCAGCAGCTTCGTCGGTAACAATTTTATTCATTCCTGCAATCACAATTACATTTTTAGGACCGGTAATTAAGCATGCAACACGGTTTCCATTACCATCGATATTAACAAGTTTTCCATCTAGTGTAATGGCATTGGAACTCATAAAGTAATAGTCAGCTGTCACCATCTTACCATAAAGCTCAGAACGTTCTTCTGGTGATTTGGCTTTTGTGCGGTCGTAGATTATGTAGTCGGAGTTATGGAATTCATCAAGTAATCCAATCTCATCCAAGGTCATGGAACCGCCCCAACTAACGGAACAGCCAGGAGTTAAAAAACGTTTGGCTACTGTCAAGGCTTCTTCTCTGCTATCGCAGTAATAACCTTCGATTCCACGTTGATTAAATTTCTCAATCAAGCTATCTGCTAGGTTTTCATAGTATTGCTTTTTTGGTGAAGACATAGAGAACCATCCTTTCATTTTGAAACTCAAGTACATGATATTTTCTTATTTCTTATTCTACATAACTTTTAAATAAGTTGCAATGAAAATAGAGGAAGTTACACGGATATTTATGCCTGCTTTGTTCTCAAAAACAAATAACTAGACTAATCACAGTCCTGTTTTCAAGAGTGAAAGATGGATACAGCCGAAGGGTGTGAGTAGTAAATAGCCTGTCACAATTACGTGACAAGCTATTTACTTTTAACTTAAAATGCTTTATTTCTTCTTGCATTTATCACAGAAGATATTTACTTGAACGCAAAATTCTTCTTCCTTATGCTCTTTTTTACATCCATCTTCTTTATGCTTAGGTTCATCTTTATCTTCATCACAAAAGATATTTACCTGAACACAAAATTCTTCATCCTTGTGTTCTTTACGTTCTTTCTTTTTATCTTCATCACAAAAGACATTTAATTTAGTACAAAATTCTTCTTTAGATTTTTTCTGCTCTTTGTAATCATAGCAATCTTGGTTATACATATAGATTTATTAGCTCCTTTCTTTCTAGTGATACTATATTATATGTATAATTCGACATAGTGCTACAAAATATAACATTTAACTTTATCACATTTAATTTTTTAAATTCTAGTAATTAATCGTAATCCTATGTATTATTGTTATCTATTAATAATTAGATTTTGTTGGGCTTTTCGTAGCACGGCATTTGATTTTTACAAAAAAGTGGCTAACCCAGAAAGTTTGTGCCTGTATAATCTTCGGTATTAATTTCGGAAGTGAGAAAAGATGAGAATTGGGCGGGATAAAAGATTAGTATTGGATGAGAAGAAAGATGCGCAGAAATGAGAAAACTGCACAAAATTGGTACTTGTCTTTCAACTTCACAAACGTTTCGGATTATGCTACAATAAAATATAGGACATTTGGAAGAGCACAAGACTTAAGAGCATTTGTGTATCGAAAAAAAGCATTTGTGTATCACAAGAAAAGCATTTTGTGTATCACAAAAAAAGTTTTTGTGCCAGTAAACAATGAAAGTTGGAAAATTCATGGGAAAAAGCTTATATATTTCTGAGAAACCAAGTGTGGCTCAGGAATTTGCAAAAGCACTAAAATCAAATTTTAAAAGGTCAGATGGGTTTATGGAATCAGAGGATAGTATTGTAACCTGGTGTGTTGGACATCTTGTGACAATGAGCTATCCTGAAAGCTATGATCCAGCTTTAAAAAAGTGGTCATTACAAACGATTCCGTTTTTACCAAAGGAGTTTAAATATGAGGTTATTCCATCGGTTAGTAAACAGTTTCAGGTAGTTAAGGGACTTTTAAATCGTTCTGATGTTGATAAAATATATGTTTGCACTGACTCTGGGCGAGAGGGAGAGTACATCTATCGGTTGGTAGACCAGATGGCTAAAGTACCAAAGAATAAAGAAAAACGAAGAGTTTGGATAGACTCTCAAACAGAGGAAGAAATCTTAAGAGGAATTCGTGAAGCAAAGCCACTTACTGCATATGATAATCTTTCCGCAGCAGCATATCTAAGAGCACAGGAAGATTACTTAATGGGAATCAACTTTTCTCGTGTGCTATCACTAAAATACGGATATACCGTAAATAATTTTCTTAAGAACGAAAAACATTCTGCAATAGCAGTAGGACGTGTTATGACTTGCGTGCTTGGAATGGTGGTTCGAAGAGAACGAGAAATTCGTGAATTTGTGAAAACTCCATTTTACCGTGTAATGATGACAATAGAGGCATCAGATAAGACCTTTGACGGTGAATTTAGAGCAGTAGAAGGATCAAAGTATTATCTATCTCCTGTGCTTTATAAAGAGAATGGTTTCCGTGAGAAGTTAGAAGCAGAAAAATTAATTACAATGCTTACTGGCTACGAACCGGAATATGAAACAAGAATTGAGAATAATAATAAAAATAGTTATCTTGCAAAATTAAAACAGGATCAAGAGACAGCGTGCTTAGAAGCTGAAATTGTAAGTATGGAGAAAAAGAAGGAAAATAAGAATCCACCTCTTCTTTTTAACCTTGCAGAACTTCAAAATGAATGCTCTAAGCTCTTTAAAATTAGTCCGGATGAAACATTAAAATATACACAAGAGCTATATGAAAAGAAGCTAGTAACCTATCCAAGAACGGATGCCAGAGTGTTATCTACGGCGGTATCGAAAGAAATCTATAAAAATATCAAGGGATTAGCTGCTCTTTCACAGTTTCAACCATTTGCAGAAGAAGTATTAGCACTAGGGTCGCATAAAAATATAGCAAAGACTCGTTATGTAAATGACAAACAGATTACGGATCACTACGCAATAATTCCTACTGGTCAGGGTTTTGGAGCGTTATCATCCCTATCTGCGACTGCAAAGAGGATATATGTATCCATTGTAAAACGATTCTTAAGTATCTTTTATCCACCAGCAGTATATCAGAAGATAGCAATTACAACGAAGATAGCTACGGAAAGCTTTTTCTCAAGTTTCCGTGTACTAATAGAAGAAGGTTATCTAAAGGTTGCAGGTTATCAGGGAAACACAAATAATTCAAAATCGGAAGCACAAGCAAATGATAAAGCATCCACAAAAACAGAGCTAGATGGGAAAGATAAACCTTCGGAAGAGGAATCAGAAGAAGAAAAAGATTATGATGCCACGTTCTTTGAGGTAATCAAAGGTCTAAAAAAAGGAATGAAACTACCAGTTCGTAATTTCACAATTAAAGAAGGAGAAACAGCTCCTCCAAAACGCTATAATTCCGGTTCTTTAATTCTTGCGATGGAAAATGCAGGGCAGTTTATTGAAGACGAAGAATTACGTGCTCAGATAAAAGGAAGTGGTATCGGAACAAGTGCTACAAGAGCTGAAATCTTGAACAAACTCGTTAAGATAAATTACCTCTCTTTAAATAAAAAAACACAGATTATGACTCCCTCTTTAATGGGAGAATTAATTTATGATGTTGTGAATGCTTCCATTCGGTCGTTGTTAAATGCAGATTTAACTGCAAGTTGGGAAAAAGGTCTAACGATGGTAGCAGACGGTACAATTACGAAAGAGGAGTATATAGCAAAACTGGAGGGCTTTGTAGGTCGAATGACTGAAGGCGTGAAGGGAATCAATAATGCGAATCTATTATTACCGTATTTTGAACAAGTAGCGCAAAATTATAAAAGGTAAGAGTAGAAATGGATAAAGTGTGAGAAGATGTTTTATTATCAGAATACAGAAGATAAGAACTTCTAAATCTCACACGGAAGTATGTCATTAACGAAACGTTCTTTTCGCGAAATTATATATACGTAATAATCATCACAAGTATAGGAGGTTGTATGATAGAATTAGAGATACAAAGTTTATTTGATTTATCACAGACAATAGCTACGGATTTATTTCAGGGGGTAATCTACCCATGGGAAGTACTTCCTAACATTGGATCATTTATTATTAAACTTGGAGAACGCTTGCCAAGCGAGGAATATGATAGGATTGCAGAAAATATATGGATTGCGAAATCTGCTACGGTTGCTCGTTCCGCAGATATTCATGGACCTTGTATTATCGATAAAAACGCAGAAATCCGTCACTGTGCATATCTACGTGGAAATATTATCGTTGGTGAGGGAGCAGTCGTTGGAAACTCAACAGAGCTTAAAAATGTAGTATTATTTAATAAAGTTCAGGTGCCACACTATAACTATGTAGGGGACTCCGTTCTAGGATATAAAGCACATATGGGTGCTGGTTCCATTACTTCCAATGTAAAATCGGATAAAACCTTAGTTACAGTACGATTTCAAAATGAAAAATACCCAACCGGATTAAAGAAGATGGGAGCTATCCTAGGAGATATGGTGGAGATTGGATGTGGTAGCGTTCTTAACCCTGGTACCGTTATTGGTAGAGAGACCAATGTATATCCGCTATCGTCTGTACGAGGATATATTCCAGAGCACAGCATATTTAAAAAGGCTGGAGAGATTGCAAAAAAACAGGATGATTTCAGTTAAGTATTTTTATCGGGAAGTTTTGTGCCTATGCTAACTTCGCAAACTTCAGAGTTGTAGGGAAAATACACATGAATGGAGGTTATGATCATGCAGGAATTTTATGATATGATTGAAGAGAGAATAAAAGCATCTGGATACCTTGGAGAAATCGATGGTTATGAGATATACAACGAGATCTGTGATGAAATTGAAGAAAAAGAACCGGGAACCTATATTTTTATGTCTAAGAAAACAGAGGACTGCTTTTTTGAGTATAAAGTTGATGTGATGGAAGAGGAATTTAATTTATCTTATGTTGATATCCATGTGAAAGATAAGGTATATCATGCGGATTTTGATGCATAGATAGAGATATTAGAAGGATAAGATATAGGAAGTATATCTGTAAATACAATATAGTAAGGCAGCGTAAAGCTACTATATGAAATAGTAAAACAGGTATAGCAGTAAATACAATATAACAAGACAGAGTATATCTGGAAAATAATATAGCAAAGTAGAGATTACTTATTACTTTAGATGCGAGGGCGTGAAGTAATTAAGGAATCTCTTTTTTTATTCATACCAAGAAAAAGTTCGCGAAGCGTTTTTTTTCGTTGCTTGAATAGAAGAAAGTACTTTATAATGGCCTTTTTCATGGGAAGACAACCAGATGCATATGCTTAACGAATGTAAAAGGGTTCTCAAATCAAGGCCATCTTAAGTTTTTTGTAAACAAGGGCAAATATATAGACCATAAGGTGGAACTATTATACATTGTGTATCCAAAAATGACTTTTCATGTTAAGTACCAAAATCATTTAATTAAGAACTGAATTTTTCACTACATATTTTACTATAAAATTAAAATAACTTGGATACAAAAAGGCCATGTTTCACTATCTAAGTAGAAGTTATGAAAGCAAAGGGTTATATCATCGAATTTTCAGATAAATAAAGGCTAATTTATGTTATTATTTAAATACGAATAGGATTCAATTTATGGAAGAATAGTTGAAATTTTCATAAAAAGTTGTATAATGGAGATGACAGGATTTACGTCAAATTATATTTGGGAGGAAAACATTTATGAGAAAGATTTTATCAGCAGCTTTAGTACTTGTTATGACCTGTTCCTTATTAGCAGGCTGTGGTAAGAAAGACACTGAGACTGGTGCTGGATCAGGAAATAATACAGGCAATGGATATGAGATTGCTCTGATTACAGACAAGGGTAACATCGATGACAAGTCCTTTAACCAAGGTTCTTGGGAAGGCGTTGTGGAGTTTGCAGGAGACAAATATTCACACAAATATTATAAACCAGAAGAGGCTACAGATGCTGGTTACCTTGCATCAATTGATTTAGCAGTAGCAGGTGGTGCTAAGGTTATCGTAACTCCTGGTTATTTATTTGAAGTAGCAGTATACGAAGCACAGACAAAGTATCCAGATGTTAAGTTTATCTTACTTGACGGAGCTCCTCATACTGCAGATTATGCTACATATGAGACTAAGTCAAACGTAGCAAGCGTTATGTATGCAGAGGAAGAATCAGGATATCTTGCAGGATATGCTGCAGTAAAAGATGGTATGACAAAACTTGGTTTCATGGGTGGTATGGCAGTTCCAGCAGTACGTTCCTTTGGTTATGGTTTCTTACAGGGTGCTGAAAATGCTGCAAAAGAATTAGGCCTCGCAGATGGTGCAGTTTCTGTTACCTACCATTATACGGGTGATTTTGCAGAAACAGATACAAATAAGAGTACAGCTAAGTCTATCTACCAAGAAGGCGCTCAGGTAATCTTTGCTTGTGGCGGTTCCGTAGGTAAGAGTGTTATGTCAGCTGCAACAGAGGCAAATGCTAAGGTAATCGGCGTTGACGTTGACCAAAGATACGATAGTGAAACTGTTATGACTTCTGCAACAAAAGGTCTTGGAGCATCGGTAGTAGCAGTTCTTAAATCAATTTATGAGTCTAATAGCTGGGATACTTATGGCGGAAAGACAACTTACTTTAATGCTGCGAATGATGGTGTTAGTCTTCCAACTGTTGTTATCGGAGATGATAAGGCAGATGCTTTTGATCGTTTCAGCACATTTAAAAAAGCTGATTATGAAGCAGTATTTAAGACTTTAGTGGATGGTACAGTTGATCCTATCCGTGAGATTACTGTAGCAGATGCCAATGGTATTGCAACAGCACAAGAATTAACAGATGGTTTATCTCTTACTAAGGTTGCAGTAACTACTAGATAATAACATGGATTATCTCTATATCATAAGGTATAGAAGGGTATTTTATCGAGGAACATAGAAGAAAACTTAGAACATGTACCTCGCATGGAATAAGAAAACCAACGGGGGAAGGGCGAAAGCCATTCCCCCTTATTCATGACAAGGAAAAGTTTGTAAAGCATACTTATCATTGTACATGGCAGTACTTGTAAAGGATAGAGAGCTAAGTTGCTCCGACAATAAACAATAGGAAAGAGGGTTATTGTGGAAGACTATATTATTGAGATGCTTCATATCACAAAGGAATTCCCTGGAATAGTAGCAAATGACGATATCACACTCCGTCTGAAAAAAGGGGAGATTCATGCACTCCTAGGAGAAAATGGTGCGGGAAAATCTACTTTGATGAGTGTGCTATTTGGCCTTTATCAGGCTGAAAAAGGTGAGATTAGAAAGAATGGTCAAGTAATCAAGATTAATAACCCAAATGATGCCAATGCATTTGGTATTGGTATGGTTCATCAGCACTTTAAGCTGGTAGAGATTTTTTCTGTTTTAGAGAATATTATTTTAGGGGTAGAACCTAATACCTTGGGCTTTCTTGAGAAGAAGGAAGCAAGAAAAAAAGTAGTAAACCTATGTGAACAATATGGGCTTAAAGTAAATCCAGATGCAATTGTTGAGACTATATCAGTGGGGATGCAACAGCGTGTAGAGATATTAAAGATGCTCTACCGAGATAATGATATATTAATATTTGATGAGCCTACGGCGGTATTGACACCACAGGAAATCGACGAACTTATGGAAATAATGCGAGGCTTTGCAAAAGAGGGGAAATCTATCTTATTCATCACTCATAAGCTAAATGAGATTATGGCGGTAGCAGACCGTTGCACAGTTTTGCGTAAAGGAAAATATATAGGAACTGTAGACATTAAGGATACAACCAAAGAAGAATTATCAAGAATGATGGTTGGACGAGATATTAGTTTTTCAGTTGAGAAAGAGGAAGCCTCCCCAGGCGAGGTTGTTCTCTCTGTACGGGATGTTACCGTGCCATCCAAGATTCATAAGAACAATGCTGTGAAAAATGTATCCTTTGATGTTAGAGCAGGTGAAATAGTTTGTCTCGCTGGTATTGATGGTAATGGACAGACAGAGTTTGTATCCGCATTGACTGGATTAGAAAAAATGTCTGGTGGTAAAGTGACCTTATGCGGAAAAGACATTACGAAAGCGAATATTAGAACCAGATCTAAAACTGGAATGAGTCATATTCCAGAGGATCGTCATAAACATGGCTTGGTTCTTGAATATACGCTAGAAGAAAATATGGTATTGCAGCGTTATTGGGAACCTGCTTTTCAGAAAAAAGGTTTTATACGTAGACATGCAATTCGTCAATATGCCGATAGGCTAATTAAACAATATGATGTCAGAAGTGGTCAGGGACCAATTACGATAGCACGCAGTATGTCAGGTGGTAATCAGCAAAAAGCAATTATTGCTCGTGAGATTGACAAACAACATGAACTTTTAGTTGCCGTTCAGCCAACCCGCGGACTTGATGTCGGCGCGATTGAGTATATACATAAGCAACTGGTAGCAAGAAGAGATGCAAACAAGGCAGTTCTTCTCGTATCCTTAGAGCTTGAAGAAGTTATGAATGTCAGCGATCGAATATTAGTTATGTATGAAGGTGAAATCGTTGGTGAGCTTGATCCAAAGACAACCACAGTAGAGGAACTTGGTCTTTATATGTCTGGTGCAAAACGTAATACTTTGATGCCAAAGAAGAAGGAGGAATCAAGCGCCAATGAATAAATTAGGTAATATAACCAAAACAAAGAGTTTTTCTGCCTTTACCTCGGCGCTGCTTGCCATTGTACTAGGTTTAATATTTGGATTTTTTATTATGCTAGTTGCAAGCCCTTCGAATGCAGTCAATGGTTTTCGTACGGTATTAACGGGTGGATTTAAGCGTATTGGTGATGTGTTTTATTTTGCAACTCCTATATTAATGACTGGTTTGGCGGTCGGTTTTGCCTTCAAGATGGGGTTATTTAATATTGGAGCTTCTGGTCAATATACGATGGGTATGTTTTTTTCACTCTATGTTGGATTTATGTGGGACCTTCCAGATAATATTCACTGGATCGCATGCATATTTGCAGGTATGGTAGGTGGTATGTTGTGGGGAATTATACCAGGATTATTTAAGGCATTCTTAAATGTGAACGAGGTAATAACCTCTATCATGTTTAACTATATCGGTATGTTCTTAGTTGATATGCTTATTATGGGGAATTCTGTGATGTATGTATCTACAAAAGCAAGAACAGAATATCTTCCAAAATCAGCTCAAATCCCATCTTTGGGTGTTACAGGAAGTAGCGTAAATGTATCGATATTTATAGCAATTGGAATAGCGATTATTTTATTTATCATTCTAAATAAAACTATATTTGGATATGAGTTAAAAGCGACTGGATATAATAAGTTTGCTAGTAACTATGCTGGAATGAATGGTAAGAAAAATATTGTTCTTACGATGCTTATCGCCGGTGGGCTTGCAGGTCTTGGTGGTGCGTTTAGTATATTAGCCCCATCCACAATAGCGGGAAGTAGTATGACCTATGAGCCTATTAGTGTTATTGCAGCCAATGGATTTAATGGTATCGCGGTAGCACTCCTTGGTAATTCTAGCCCGATTGGAATTATCTTTTCTGCCATTTTTATTTCTCATATTCAGCGTGGTGGTACCTTGACCGCACTTTATGGATATAAACCAGAAATTATTGATATCGTAATATCAGTTATTATTTATTTCTCAGCGTTTGCGATGTTAATGAATCATATGATGGTTACGTTCTTTAAGAGAAGGAAAGATAAGAGACATCAAAAGTATATAGAGAAAACCCAAGCTTCAAAGGATGTAGCTACACTAGATAAAAAGGATACTGTTACTACGATTCCAGAAGAACTAGAGAAATCAGGAAATATAGGGAGTTCAGAGAAAACAGATAATAGTAAGAATACTGAAAATAACGAGAACACAGAGATTTTAAGTAGCAATGAAGATATTGAGAATCCAATCGAACCTGACTTAAAGGATGTTCTATCGAATAGTGAAAACCTAAAAGATACGACACCAGAAAAGGAGGTTAAGTAAAGATGGATGTTATATTTTATTTAATTCAAAATACACTTCCAGTAGCGATACCTCTTTTGTTGGTTGCTCTTGGAGGAATGTTTAGTGAGCGAAGCGGTGTAATTAATATCGCGCTCGAAGGTATCATGCTATTTGGTGCATTTTTTGGGTGTCTTTTTGTTTATTTCGTTCAAGGAACTGGATTAAATCCGCAGGTAATTTTATTATTGGCGATGTTAGTTGCTGCACTGGCTGGAATTATTTTTTCCTTATTGTTATCTTTCGCTGCTGTAAGTATGAAGGCAGATCAAACAATTACAGGCACAGCACTCAATATGATTGTACCAGCAATGGTATTATTATTTTCTAAGATGAGTTTTAACAGTGATGGTATTACGACAAATGTAAAATTTTATATTCAAAAAGTACCTGTACTAGGCGATATCCCAATCATTGGAGAGCTGTTTTTCCAAAAAACATATCTTACGGTTTACATTGGTATTGCATTCTTAATAATTGCAACCATCATATTCTATAAGACAAGATTTGGTTTACGATTACGTGCTTGTGGAGAGCATCCACAGGCAGCTGACTCAGTAGGTATTAATGTATATCATATGAGATATGCAGGTGTTACCTTGTCAGGTTTTCTTGGTGGTATCGGAGGATATTTTTATTCTGTAGGTGTAATGTCAGGTAATGTTAATGGACATACCGGAGCCGCTGGCTTTGGTTTCTTAGCGCTTGCTGTAATGATTTTTGGTCAATGGAAGCCTATAAAGATATTTTATGCAGCATTATTCTTTGCATTTTTACGTACGGTTGCTTATTCCGTACCGTTAATTCCATTCTTAAATAATTTAAATATCAATCAAACTTATTATAAGATGTTACCTTATATCGCAACGATGGTTGTCTTGGCCTTTACGTCTAAGAAATCTAGAGCGCCAAAGGCAGAAGGCATTCCTTACGATAAGGGAAAACGCTAATAAAGATGAGGTAAATCTTTTACTTACCTTGAAAAAATGCCCTAGCAAGGTCTTGTGACTTTGCTAGGGCATTTTTGTGGGGGGTAAATAACCTCTAAATTAGGACTTTCTGGCTTGTGCTTCATTTTTGATGTTTCTCTGTTTATATCCTGTATGGTATATGGTACTGAAATGTATTATTTTATGTAAATCGCGTAATTCAGAATAATTTCTAAGTAATCTATAAGTTAAAAAACGTTCACAAATTGGTTCTCTTTCTTGTGAACGTTTTTTATGACAGGAACTAAAATTTGGTTAGTAAAAAGCAAAAAAATATGATTGACAATAATAATAAAAAGCAGTATTCTATATAACTAGAATTCGAGGTAATTGAAAGGAGCGATGACATGAATGAGCCAAGACGGCCCAAGGGAGATAATGTGGCTATATTAATTGATTTTACGTCACATCTGATAGGAAACTATCATAATGTTCTTTTGAGTCAGTATGGTATTACAACAAAACAAGCGAAAGTATTGTCCTATCTCTATCATAATCAGGATTGCGAGATCATACAAAAAGATATTGAAAAGGTATTCTTTCTACGAAGCTCTACCGTTACAAGTGTCATGGGGAATTTAGAGAAGCAAGGATTTATAGAGCGCTATCATAATCATTCTGACGGGAGAGTGAAGAGTATTGTAATTACTCCGAAAGGAAATCAGGTTCAACATGGAATTGAGGAATCGCTCGATCTTCTGGAGAAAAAAATACTCGAAGGTTGGAAGGATGACGAGAAGGATGAATTTCGCTGTTTACTTAGAAAGGTAGCAGAAAACATGAAAAGAGATTAGGTTCGATGTATTTCTGCTTATATAGCTAGAATTCGAGGATTTTATAATGATTTAGTAGTAAGTGTAAAGGCGCTAAAGCGCTAGAATTGAGGAAAATATGATTAAAAAATTAGTACCGTGTGTTGGAGAGTATAAAAAACATGCAATTCTAACACCTATTGTAATGATTGGTGAAGTAATCATGGAGATTTCAATTCCCTTTGTAATGGCTCAAATTATAGATAAGGGAATTCAAGGAGATGGAGGAATCTCCTACACAGTTAAGATGGGACTTTTGATGGTTCTTATGGCATTAGTTTCTCTTATGTTTGGAGCGTTAGGCGGAAGGTTAGCAGCAGTAGCTGGTATGGGATTTGCAAAAAATGTTCGAAAGACTTTATTTGATAAAATTCAGGAGTTTTCATTCTCTAATATCGATAAGTTTTCTACAGCATCTTTAGTAACTAGGTTAACAACAGATGTAACCAATACCCAGAATGCCTTTATGATGTTAATACGAATGGCTGCGAGAGCTCCGATTATGTTAATTGGTGCAACAGCCATGGCAATTTCTATTAACACAAAATTAGCAATGATATTTTTAATTGCGATACCGGTTCTAGGTTGTGCTTTATTCTTTATTATTAAAAATGCACACCCTAGATTTGAAGCAATGCTTGCAAAATATGATAAGATGAATGCGAATGTACAGGAGAACTTAATTGGTATTCGTGTGGTAAAAGCATTTGTTAGAGAAGAACAAGAAAAGAAAAAATTCGAATTAGGCGCAGATGAAGTACGAAGAGCACAAGTATTTGCAGAAAAATTAGTTATCTTAAATATGCCTTTGATGCAGTTATGTATGTACGGTTGTATCGTAGCAGTTCTTTGGTTTGGTGGTAACATGGTGGTGGATGGTACCTTTGCGATCGGGCAACTATCTAGTTTTATCAGTTATGTTACACAAATTCTGATGTCATTAATGATGCTTTCTATGATATTCATTATGACAATCATCTCAAGAGCATCCGTAACTCGTATAGTGGAAGTATTAGATGAGGAAATTGACATTACAGAGCCAGAGAGTACACTTTCTGTTGAAGATGGTTCCATTGAATTTAAAGATGTTTCCTTTAGTTATTCAAAAGATCCAGAAAAAACAGCCTTAGATCATATTAATTTATCCATCAAATCAGGGGAAACCATCGGTATTATCGGGGGTACTGGCTCCTCTAAAACATCCTTAGTACAACTAATCCCAAGACTATATGATGTCCTAAGCGGCGAATTAAAAGTTGGAGGACATAATGTTAAGGACTATGATTTAACCACGTTACGTAATTCAGTTGCGATGGTACTACAAAAGAATGTCTTATTTTCAGGAACGATAAGAGAGAATCTCTTATGGGGGGATGAGAATGCAACCGAGGAAGAAATTGTTGCAGCTTGTAAGGCAGCTTGTGCACATGACTTTATTATGTCATTTCCTGATGGTTATGAGACTGACTTAGGGCAGGGTGGAGTGAATGTTTCTGGTGGTCAGAAACAACGTCTTTGTATTGCCAGAGCTTTGCTTAAAAAGCCTAAGATTGTTATTCTTGATGATTCCACCAGTGCGGTTGATACAGCAACGGATAGCAATATTCGTAGAGCATTTCGTGAAAATCTCAAAGGAACAACAACGATTATCATAGCACAGCGTATTACTTCCGTTAGTGATGCAGACCGAATTATCGTGATGGATGACGGTAAAATAGATGCCTTTGGTACTCATGAAGTGTTAATGAGAACGAATCAGATTTATCAGGAAGTATATGAATCCCAGCAGAAAGGAGACAAATAAGATGGCAGGTCCGATGAAATCACAAAAACCAGGAGCAAAACCTAAGAACATAGTAAAAACATTTAGCCGTATTCTTGGTTATATTGCAGAAAATAAACCGCTTCTTATTGTAGTTATCCTTGGAATTACAATTAGCGCAGGAGCGCAAGTAGCAGGTACTTCCATGCTTAAAAGAGTTATTGATCAGTACCTAGAGCCAATGCTTAAATCTTATAGTAGTGAATTGATGGCAGGTTTTTTAAAGACAATATTACTCATGGCAGGAATCTATCTGCTTGGTGCATTGTCAAGTTACATGTATAGTCGATTAATGTTAATGATTTCAACAAAATCTTTATATCGTATTAGAACCGATTTATTTCGTAAAATGGAATCCCTCCCAATCAAATACTTTGATACACATACCCATGGCGAGTTAATGAGCCGCTATACAAACGATACCGATGCTATTCGTGAAATGCTTAGTAACAGTGTTGCTAATGTAATTTCCTCAGCGATAACGGTTACCGGTGTCTTTACCATGATGGTAATCTATAGCTGGCAGTTAACCATTGTAGTAATCTGTATGTTATTCATTTCCTTAAATGCGATTAAGTTTATCGGTGGAAGAAGTAGTAGATACTTCATGAAGCAACAGCAAAACATCGGTAAGGTGAATGGCTATATCGAAGAAATGATGGAAGGTCAAAAAGTTGTGAAAGTATTCTGTCATGAGGAAGTTGCTAAAGACGAATTTAATCATTTAAATGAAGCTTTATGTGAAGCTTCTACCAATGCCAATACGTATGCGAATGTATTGATGCCAATTATGGGGAACTTATCTCATATTCAGTACGCAGTAACTGCAATTGTTGGTAGTATTCTTACGATTAATGGCATCCTAACACTTGGTACCGTAATTTCCTTCTTACAGTTTACAAGAAACTTTACACAGCCAATTACTCAGATTTCACAGCAGTTTAATGCAGTATTAACCGCGTTAGCAGGAGCGGAACGAATCTTTGAACTTATTGATGAAAACCCGGAAGAGGATCATGGATATGTAACATTAGTGAATGCTAAGGAAAATTCAGATGGTAGTCTTACTGAAGTAGAAGATCGTACTGGAATATGGGCGTGGAAGCATCCCCACAAAGATGGAACTACTACGTATACAAGAGTGCGTGGTGCTGTAGAATTTGATGATGTTGTCTTTGGATATGAAGATAATAAAACGATTCTTCGTAATATCAGTCTCTATGCGAAGCCAGGACAGAAGATTGCTTTTGTTGGTTCTACAGGTGCAGGAAAAACGACGATTACTAACTTAATTAATCGGTTCTATGATGTACCAGATGGTAGGATTCGTTACGATGGGATTAATATTAATAAGATTAAGAAACCAGATCTACGCAGATCTATGGCAATGGTTTTACAGGACACTCATTTATTTACCGGGACGATTATGGATAATATCCGCTATGGTAAGATGGATGCAACGGAAGAAGAAGTATTGGCAGCTGCAAAGCTTGCGAATGCAGACTCTTTTATCAAACATTTACCAAAGGGATATGAAACACAAATTACAGGGGATGGCGCAAACTTATCCCAAGGACAAAGACAGCTTCTTGCAATCGCAAGAGCAGCTGTTGCGGACCCACCGGTATTAATTCTTGATGAAGCCACCTCTTCGATAGATACTAGAACAGAAGCTTTAATTGAAAAGGGTATGGATAGTTTAATGCAAGGAAGAACAGTATTTGTCATCGCCCACCGCCTATCCACAGTTAGAAACTCAAATGCCATTATGGTACTTGAGAATGGTGAAATTATCGAACGAGGAGACCATAACGAGTTAATAGCACAAAAGGGTAAGTATTATCAATTATATACTGGAATGTTTGAGCTATCGTAAGTGGGAGATCGAATGCTTCCGATAGGTCTGTTGGAAGGTATCTAAAATTGCGTAATAAAAGTTAGTCTATTCCTATGAATTATGAAGCATGAAAGATATTATGTAGAAAAGATGACAAGTTTGCACTGCGTACTTGTGTATAAAAATAGAAGGTATCATGAGAATACCTTCTATTTTTATTGTAATATTATCACTTTTCTGGTTTTAATTATTCTTCAAATTCTACAGTTACATACCAACCCTCAGAACTACCACGAACATCAGTCACTGTGCCTGTAAGATTCTTTAAACGTTCCGAGAAGGTATAGTTTGCAGACATGGCCACAGCTGGGATGATGGTGTAATAATAGCTCATTGGAAGTTTGCTTTCCATAACTTCTACTTGATCCCCTGCTTTTACTAAACCTTCTCGTTCCATCTTAAACTCCATTGTTCTCATTCTTTTCTCCACTCCTTCGTATGTTCTTTTGTAGATTCCATTTATCCTATTTATTATAGCACAAAAAAGTAAGGTATAAAACTGAGGTTACATGGTTATAGTTATGTAATTATAATGAAGCGTTAGATTGGGTTAAAAAGTGAATCTACATTACCCTAATGTGTATGTCCAAGAAAATAGCATATCTATTGAAGAAAAATTTTCTAATTGATATAATAGTTAGTAAAATGTTAAGAGAAAGAGATGGAAGAAGAACTTATGAGCTATGATTATATTTTATTTGATTTAGATGGAACATTAACTGACCCAAAGCTTGGTATAACTAAGTCTATTGCATATTCCCTAAAATTTTTTGATATTGAAATAGAGAATTTAGATTCCTTATGTAAATATATTGGACCACCTCTAGTGGATAGTTTTATGGATTTTGGATTTAGTAAGGAGAAAGCATTAGAGGCTGTGGACAAGTATCGAGAATATTTTAAGGACTATGGGATCTATGAGAATGAAGTCTATGAGGGTGTTGCACAGTTATTGTCAAAATTAAAAGAGCGAAAGAAGAAAATAATGCTTGCGACTTCAAAGCCAGAAGTCTTTGCAAAGCAAATATTAGAACATTTTGGATTACTCCAGTACTTTGATTTTGTAGGTGGGAGTGAATTAAATGGAGATCGTGCTGAAAAATCCGAGGTGATACAGTATGTTTTAAAGGAAGGAAAGGTAACAGATCGGACAAAAGCTGTTATGATTGGTGACCGTAAATATGATATTTTAGGTGCAAAAGAAGTGGGGATAGATTCTATTGGTGTTTTGAATGGCTATGGTAATCAAGAGGAGCTGATAGCAGCAGGGGCTGATGCTATTGTTTCAAGTGTTTGTGACTTAGTAAATAGGGAAGAATTTTTAGAAAATTAATAAAAAACGCCAATCATTTATCATGATTGGTGTTTTTTATTTAATTATTCTATTGACAATATTTTTATCTATAACGTGATGTGTTATTAGGTTATTGCAATGGAACCGTTAAGGAATACATTGACAGTACCACTGGTTGCAGTGCTTGTAGCATAGACAACCATTAATATTCTTGTGTTTACAGGGATTGAAATATTAACATTAGCAGTACTACCATTGGAAGCATTAGATGCTGGAGCCGTGTAGGAAACAGATGCACCTGCAATAGGAGTGAAGTCAGTGCTATTGATTGGAGCAGTGTAAATCTGAGCTGTTATTCCTGGATTGTCTGCTGTTACCGATTGACCTACCGCTGCAGAAGATATTGCAGTAATCGTTAAGTTTCTTGGAGCTACAAATGCAAAGGACTGCAAATCATTAACTACTGATATGATAGAGCCAATTGTAGTAATTTGAGTAGTATCTTCACCAAAACCAATGATAGCAACATTTCGTGCACCAGTTCCAGTGTTAACACCTAAGGAAACGTTACTTCCTGAAGCGTAAGGTATGATTGCACCCAGACCGCTACCACCAGTAGGACCAGAAGGACCAGTAGGGCCAGTAGGACCGGTGGCACCTGTAGTACCAGCAGCACCAGAAGGACCGGTAGGACCAGTAGGACCGGTGGCACCTGTAGTACCAGCAGCACCAGAAGGACCGGTAGGACCAGTAGGACCGGTGGCACCTGTAGTACCAGCAGCACCAGAAGGACCGGTAGGACCAGTAGGACCGGTGGCACCTGTAGTACCAGCAGCACCAGAAGGACCGGTAGGAC
>ERZ791922.630-NODE-630-length-19595-cov-2.002866_pt1 | contig 19595 bp, 18 predicted proteins | sample MGYA00510134_ERZ791922 | MGnify/ENA primary metagenome ERZ791922 (study PRJEB30046, sample SAMN00792101) | human gut metagenome | study: EMG produced TPA metagenomics assembly of the A metagenome-wide association study of gut microbiota in type 2...
GACGCCTACAAGGCGGCGTTCAACGACTTTTCCATAGAAGCGTGTGCGGCGATGACAGATGAGGAGCTCGAGAAACTGCTGAGCGATGCATCTCTCATCCGCAACAGATCCAAGATATTCAGCGTACGGAGAAATGCCCGGGCGGTGAGGTCGATCCAGGAGGAGTTCGGATCATTCGATGCATACCTGTGGGGCTTCACAGAGGGTAGAGTCATAGACGGTAACTGGACCGAAACGTCACAGATCCCGGCTGAGTCTGAGATCTCGAAGGAGATGAGCGGCGACATGAAGAAGAGGGGGATGAGCTATGTCGGACCGGTCATCACCTATTCCTTCATGCAGGCCATAGGAATGGTCAACGATCATCTGATCGACTGTCCATACAGATAGTCGAATATCATTTGAATATCAAGGAGGGTACCATGATGAAGATCTATTGCTATGACCGCTGCAGCACGTGCAAGAAGGCTCTGAAGTGGCTTGATGAGAAGGGGATAGAGTACGAGCTCATAGATATTAAGGGCGACAATCCGGACAAGGAAACGCTGGAGAGATACTACCGCGCCAGCGGCCTCCCTCTGAAGAAGTTCTGGAACACGAGCGGGATCCCGTACCGTGAGATGGGCCTGTCGAAAAAACTTCCGGAGATGAGCGAGGACGAGCAGCTCTCGCTGCTTGCGACCAACGGCATGCTCGTGAAGCGGCCCCTCCTGGTGGACGGTGATGTCATCCTGACCGGATTCAAGGAGTCCGAGTGGGAGGATAAGCTGCTGTAAGCCTCTCACTGCTATGAATACAACGCCTCAAGTGACTACGTCCTCATGCCTGAATGTCCGGGCATGACTGATGAGGAAGCGGCAGAGATCGTCGAAAGCTGGTGCATCGAGTACGATATCCCATATGTAAGTGACATGGACAACATAGAACGGATGTACCGCTGGTATTACAAAATCGACAAACTGGAGGCGGAATTATCGGGCCTGGACTACCATAAAATTGATCCGCCTGATAACGTTGTACATCATTTAGTGAAACGTACTCCTTCTCAGATAGAGATACTTTGAACCATGTTGATCTTGCCCCGGACTTCGGGGCATTTTTCATTATGGACCACGGTACAAACTATGGTAAAATGACAAAGAAATATCATTTTAATGAAGGAACTGAACAACTATATGTACGATATTGAGCGACAGATACGCCTCAACAACGGTTATTCCATTCCGCTTATAGGGTTCGGCACCTATGGCCTCACCGGTGACAGATGTGTCGATACCGTCTCTATGGCTGTAAAAACAGGCTTCAGGCTTATTGACACGGCTCCGATGTATGAAAATGAGGAAGAAGTGGGGCAGGGCATCGCCCGTGGATGTTGTACGGCAGGGATCTCCCGCAACCAGATGTTCGTCATTACAAAGGTATCGGAGGACATGGGCGGAAGAGAGACTATCATGTCAGTGAAGAGATCTGCCAGGATCATGGGACTTGAATACTTCGACCTCGTGCTGCTTCACGAACCTTACGAGCACTTCACCGAAATGTACAAGGGCCTCGAAGATTGTCAGGACAGCGGTCTGGTCCGATCGATCGGCGTGTCGAACTTCAGCGATGAAGAATACCTTGAACTACTTCATAACTGTTCGGTCATACCGGCGGTGGACCAGGTGGAGTGCCACATATATCACCGCAATCTGAAGTGGAAGGAGACCTTCGACCTCAAAGGTACCCTCATGCAGGGATATGCGCCGCTCACTCAGGGGAAAAAAGCTATCCACGGTGAGCAAGTGCTGCGGGAGATAGCGGATCGGCGTAAAAAGACAGTATCTCAGATAGCGCTGAGAAGTCTGACCCAGCTCGGCATTCCCGTGATCGTAAAGTCATGTAGCGCAAAGCACATGAAAGAAGATCTGGAGAGCCTGGAATTCTCTCTGAGCGAAGGAGAAATGGGAAGTATCGGCCGATTAGACAGGGAGCCATCTCTTTTTGGTTGGGACTAGGAGTTATCTTCTTATAATTATTATTGGTAAATAAACGCATAATAATCGATTCAACACATGATAACCACTACATGGCAAATGAGAAAGGACACAGATATGATAAAGTGGTTCAATGACCTTGATCCTAATTCAAGTACCACGATGAGGGAGGTTTTCTATATTATCGTTGGTAATTTCATTTCCGCTGCTGCAATAAACTACATCGTTTACAGCCACGGGTTCTACATGGGCGGTTTCGCAGGAATATCGATGCTGCTGAACCTGTTTTTCAGGAACGTGATCCCCGTTCCTATCCCGGCATCCGTGAATCTCGTAGGTATTCTTTACTTCATATTGAATGCGCCGCTGTTCATCTGGGCGCTCAGGGTGATGGGGGTTCCTTTCACTGTCAAGACGTTGATATCAGTAGGGCTACAGTCGGTATTCCTGGCGATGGTACCCGTACCGGCCACACCGCCTTTCACCGATCCGCTGACAACATGTATAGTGGGAGGCATCCTCGGCGGCTTCGGAAACGGCCTTGTTCTAAGGGCAAGGTGCAGCTGCGGTGGACAGGACATCATCGGTGTTGTGATGAGCCGTACACATCCGAATTTCACGGTAGGAAAGATCAGCATATTTATCAATATCGGCGTCTTCAGCGCCTGTTTCCTGATTTTCAATGCACAGATGGTCGTTTATTCCTTTATTTTCGTGACCATATACAGCCTGACCGTCGACAGGATACATACACAGAATATCAGAACTACGGTGATGATCTTCACCAAAAAAGAAGGCATAGCAAAGGCTATAATGTCAGAGCTGCCTAGAGGAGTCACCGACTGGGTAGGCGAAGGCGCATATACCAACGAAAAGACTTACATACTAGTGACGGTCGTTTCTAAGTACGAGATGACCAGACTCAGGGAGATCGTGAACGAGATCGATCCTGACGTTTTCATGATCGCCACGGAAGGAAACCAGATCTACGGTAATTTCCAGAAGCGTCTAAGCTAGTTCGGCCGGTGGATCCAAGGTGGTTCAACTAAAATATTTTTGTGATAGTGTTCATCAGGAATAAATGACGTGAGTAAAAATAAAGCGGGGAAGTAATGATCCTCGTTTTATTAGTTCGTCCAACTATTCCTAAAATCATAATTTTGGGAATAGTTGATACCGTAAAAAAACAGTGCCCGGGTTTTATCGTTTGATCCGGGCACTTATCCGTTCTGTATTGACCTGTTTATTATTTTAGAATATTTTCCGATTTATTATTTCTCTTCTATAAAGTTCAGCAGGTCTGCTGCGGCTCTGTCCAGTCCTTCGCTGTTTTCCGGATCCACTCCGAGATGTGTGAACACTTCTCCAACGAAGACATCGTTTTTCTTCAGGCACCTGAACACTTCATCTATGATACCGCCACAGAGTTCCTGCTGCTGCATCGGCCCGAACGGATTTGCGAAAAACGTCTTTGAAAGACCCTTTTCCTGTGTGGTGCCTTTGGCCATCCGCTTTCCTTCGATGAAGATGCTCTTTGCCTCCTCCATGTCATCGATCCTGCGCAGACCATATCCTTCTCCGTAGTTGTTTGCATATGCAAAGAGATCCACCTTGTGGTTAGTGGTAACCACCGAGTAAGGCGCCGCCGGCGTTATAACACGTGCGTTCGTCCTGTCCGGATTGAAGAAGATGGACCTGTTCATGTCCCTGTAAGGTGTTCCCGGATCAAGGTCGTCCAGACGGACGAATGCGCCGATCTCTGTTCCTTTGGCATAGATCTGGCCATCCTCGATATGGAACGTGCCCATGTCGTCAAATACGACCTCAATATTCTTGATCTTGTCAGTACCCAGGTTCTTCAGCGTTTCGATGGTCTCCGATTTGCCGGCGCCGGAATCTCCCATGAGGCAGATGCCCTTGCTGCGGTCATCCTGCATGGTTATGTTCACGAAAGCCCCGTGGATCGGCAGCCAGCCTTTTTGCATCATAGCGACATTGTGGAGAGTCAGCACGGTTTTTTTCATGTATCCGAAATAATCGATCTTTTCATTGTAAGTGACGCTGCCGACCCAGAGATCCATCTCGTCATCGTGATAGAATGTACACTTGTTCAGGCCGTCATCATTTCCGAAAATAAGGATGCAGTCAGGCTTTCCAACTGTTTCTTTTTTTGTGGCAAGCTCGAACAGGTTAGCACAGGATACGCCGCTGGACATGAAGTCGCGGTGAAAATAGATGAAGATCATCAGGTCGCCGACTTTTGCAGGGAAACAGAAATAGTCCTCCGGGTTGCCGTTGAATGAGTCTATAGGATTTGTGTCCACCTGCTCAAAGGCCCATTCCCGCTTGTTCGACTTCGGATGAAGTATCATAGGCGTACGGAGCATGACTGCATCGATGAACATCACCTTGCGGAGAGCATCGTAATTATCTCCCAGGGTAAAAGAATCGTTCCTGTATAGAGCCAGTCCTGCGTTGGTGCCCGCAGGCTGCTGGCGGTAGATCTTGTTCGTCCTTCCCATAAGAGTCTGCTCGATCCGGCGGAACGAAGACAGAACGATATTGTTGTAATGCTCATCCGCAGTTACGAAAAAAGTGGACTCAGCATCCCTGCGACGGTCCGTGGTTATCGAATAGCGCTCATGGGACTTCCAGAAATCGTAACAGCGCTCTACGAATTCCAGTGCTGTTTCAGGATCGTCCATAAGCGGTGAATCGATCTCTTTATGATCAAATACCATCAGTGCACGTGCGAAGCGGCAGATGGCATCGATAGCTTTTTTCTCAGGCAGGTCGCCTCTGGCCCAGTCGTACAGCTTCCTGTTCGTAGCCTTCAGATGTGCCAGATACTGTTCGAGGAATCTGCGAAATTCCTTGGACTTAAGCATATCAGACTTCGTCTCAGGATAAGCCAGATCAAAATTCAGAATGACTTCGTTATCGGTCAGATACATTTTTTCTTTCATCTTGTTCTCCCACTATAAAAATAGTGCAATAGTTGCTTCTTTTTCATAAAATCTCACGTTGATTCTACCATATATTCGTCGACTATTCTCTGGTTGTTTGTGATTTGATGCGCTTTGTTCTATGTCCACCAGCGATCCGGATGTAAAACAATGAAAGCCCTGCATGGATGCAGCATGCAAGGCTCAGGAGCAACTGCCGATGTTCTGTGTATCGGCCGGAATGTGTGAAGATGCGATTCTTTATAAAGTAACTACAGATGGGAATTTTCAGAACCACATCGTGTTTGCGTTATTATCTTTCTCTGCGATCATGTGGATCGGTAAAGCTGATCAGTTTACCGGTACGAAAATCGTATCTCCGGCCTGGATATCTTCAGGCTGTATATCGTTGATCTCACAGATCTCCTTTACAGTCGTCCGTACGTCCTGGCTGTCATCGCAGTATTCAGAGGCTATGGACCAGAGTGTATCGTTCTGAGAGACCTGCACCTCTCTATATGTATCCATGGATGAAGCGTCAGATTCCATGCCGAAGAACACACCGTAAACGATCATGATCATAATGAAAGCAATAGCCATCACGATAGCTGCACCCTTGAATTTTACAGATGCTGTATGTGTTGAATTTACCCTGTTTGACCTCTTCATCAGTATCACCTCACAGCGTGTTTTCAGAATGTATGTTCAGAACGTTTGTTCTTTTATGGTGATATTATATTCGAGGGCGTTATCCATGTCAACGTTTTTTCAAACATTTGTTCGAAAAAACGGCTGATATTTTCAATACGACATTGCCACTATTATCAATGGAATGCAGAGACACGAAAAACCGCCGGAACTGTTCCGGCGGAATTATATGGAGGAAACAGAAATGCTTGAACAAATATTTAAGCATTTGTTGTCGGAATGTTTACGCGGCTTCCGTTTCTGCCTTCTTTACATGGCATGCTTCGACCGCCTCTTTAATTATCTTGACCGCCTGATCGCACTGAGCCTTTGTCACGATCAGCGGAGGCACCATCCTGATCACACTGCTGCCTATAGAGGTTATCAGCAGGCGCTTTTCGAAGCACTGGTGCTTCACCTCATGAGCGTCGACAGAACCCTGGAACTCAACTCCTACGAACAGTCCCTGTCCACGCACCTCCTTGACGTACGGCACCTCGGCCCTGAGCTTTTCCATGAAGTATTCCCCTACCTTTCTGGCGTTCCTCGGAAGATCTCTTCTCATAAGCTCGTCTATCTCAGCAAGCGCAGCTGCGCAGCATACCGGATGTCCGCCGAAGGTGGATCCGTGTGAACCGGCGGTGAAGGCTTTTGCCACCTCTTCTGTGGCGCAGATAGCTCCTATTGGCATACCGCCGCCGAGGGCTTTTGCCATCGAAACTATATCCGGCTTTATCCCGTAGTTCATGTAGGACATGACCGCCCCTGTCCTGCCCCACCCCGACTGAACTTCATCCAGGATAAGAAGTATACCTTTTTCATCGCAGAATCTGCGGAGCCCGGTCATGAATTCCTTTGTCGCCGGATACACGCCTCCCTCACCCTGCACCGGTTCGATCATGATGGCTATGGTGTCCTCGGTACAAGCGTCCCTGAATGACTGAAGATCGTTGAACTTCGCGTATGAAAAGCCCTTTTCCATAGGTCCGAAGCCCTGCTGACAGGCGTTGTCCGGCTGTCCCGTAGCGGACATGGAGCCGAAGGTCCGGCCGTGAAAGCTGTGAGCCGCGGTGACGATGTGGTACCTGGACGGGCCGTATTTTTCTATGCCGTATTTTCTGGCCATCTTGATCATGGCCTCATTTGCCTCTGTTCCCGTGTTCTGGTAGAAGATCTTATCCATTCCTATGGTGGTGCAGATCTTCCTGGCCAGAAGCGCCTGCGGGATCGTATATGGATAGTTGAAAGTCTGCATCAGCTGAGCAGCCTGCTCCTGAACGGCTTTTACAACGGCCTTGTTGCAGTTCCCTGAAGAGTTCACAGCGACGCCTGCGTAAAAATCGAGATATGGAATATCCTTTTCATCGTAGAGATACATTCCGTCGCCTCTCTCGGCTATGAAACCGAATCTCTCGTAAGTCTCGATCATGTACTTGCTGACCATTTCCTTGATCTCTTCGGCCGAATAGCCGGTGTCTCTCAGTCTCATTTCCATGCCCCCTTCTGATATCCCTGGTCCGTTTCCCTGTTTACGAACTATCTATTTGATAGTGCCATTATAGCGGTGGAATATCTGCAGAGAATTGTGTTGCGATACAATATTCATTGTGCATCATTACAATTTTATGTGCTCATATTACTTAATAATTCTACTATATTTACAAATATCGATCTTCCCGACTATTGTGCTCGTGAAAAATCCGAACGATAGCAGTGTTATTTTTCCTCAATGCGACTGGGATCCAGAGATATGCCTCGAATCATATTGTTCGTTTTAACAAACGTGCACTCATATTTTTATCATCTACATATATAAAATGTATAATCTGACTAGATGATAAATGAGAAAAGCAAACAGTAAAGGTTAGAGAAAGTAAAAGGGGTATCGATATGTCAATGGATCTGAAGGTCCTCATCGACCATTATCAGGGGAACGAATTGAAACTGGTCGCCGGCTCCTGCGGAATGCACCGCCGTGTTACCTGGGTGACCATGATGGAAACTCCGGACATGGCGGATCATCTCAGCGGACAGGAACTCATCCTGACCACTGGGATAGGCCTGGAAAAAGGAAATATCTGCCAGTCGTTTTTCGAACTCGTCCGGGGGCTCTGTGAGCACGATGCTTCAGGCGTAGTGGTGAACACTGGCCGCTATATCAACGATATACCAGAAGCCGTCACAGAATACTGCAATAGAGAGGACTTCCCTCTTTTTACGCTGCCATGGGAGGTCCGGCTGTCCACCAGCGTGATACAGCCGCTCTGCGAATGCATCGTACAGGACAACACCCTTGAGGAGGAAGTGAGCACCGGATTCAAAAACGCCATTTTCTTTCCCGATCAGGAGGACAGGTATATAGTTCCCCTTTCCAGGCACCACTTCAACGCAGATGACAGGTACGCGATCTGCATGTTCCGCATAGACAACGTGTCATCTGACCCCTATGCTCTGGCGGAATCCATAAGGACCAGGCTCTGGAACCATCTCAGGGAGATCTATCCGAAGTGCGCAGTCTTCACAAACGACAGGGATATCATCGCCGTCATATCCACCGAGCACACCGCTCAGGTCCGCATACTCGCCGAAGACCTGCTGGACCACGTATGCTTTTTCCTTCCTCTCAACCAGGAGAAGATCTACATCGGCATCGGGAAACTGACAAAGAGCATCAACTGCATCAGCAAGAGCTACCGGCAGGCCAGAGCCATCGTGGGGCTGCAGATGAAGGGCTCGGTACCGCAGGACAAGATCTTTTTTACGGATATGGGCGCGTATCGTCTACTCCTTGGCATCGACGATGAGGAGATCAAAGAGGATTACTGCAGAGAGGTGCTGGGACCTCTCGAAATGCATGACAAGGAAAAGGATGGAGACCTTGTCGATGTACTGCGGCTGTACCTGGAAAACGACGGCAGCATATCACGCACTGCGGAGAAGCTCTACGTACACAGGAATACCGTGAACTATAAGATCAATCAAGCATCAAAGATCCTGAAAATGGATCTCGGAAGCCTGGAAAACCGTATGGAGCTTCTTCTCGCCTACCTTGTCCGCGACATGCTGTGAACACAAAAACGACACAATTCATTGATAACTCCTTGACGATTTCATAAAAAGTGACTATACTAATCCACAAGTGAATTGTCACTTTGCGTTGTCACTTTAAGTTTCCATCTCAAGCAAGGTGACTGAAAGGAGTATTATGAATATCGTTTTAGTAGTTGCCACCATCGTAGCTTACATGCTGGCAATGATCGCCATCGGAGTGAACGTGTCGAAGAAGAACAAATCAACCGATGTGTTCTATCTCGGAGGAAGACAGCTGGGACCTTTTGTAACAGCTATGAGTGCCGAGGCATCTGATATGAGCAGCTGGCTGCTCATGGGACTCCCTGGAGTTGCTCTCTATGGTGTTCTCGGCAGCGGCGGGACTTTCGCCGAGGCCTTCTGGACTGCGGCCGGACTTGCCGTGGGTACTTACCTGAACTGGCTCATCGTGGCAAAGCCTCTGCGTATCTATTCCGAGCATATCGATGCAAATACCATTCCTGACTTTTTCTCCAACCGTTTCGGCGAGAAGAAAGGCGTACTGCTGGCCATCAGTGCCATCATCATCGTTATATTCTTCGTTCCGTACACTGCGTCGGGTTTCGCATCAGTTGGAAAGCTTTTCAACACGCTGTTCGGAGTCGACTACCACGTAGTTATGATCATCGGAGCCCTGGTGATCGCCATCTACACTATACTTGGCGGATTCCTGGCATCTTCCTTCACTGACTTTGTTCAGTCGATCATCATGACCATCGCTCTCGCAGTGGTACTGTGGTTCTGCATCAGCACGGGCGGCGGCTGGCACAATGCAATCAGCGCTCCGAACACGGTAGTTCCTGGTTATTATCACCTGAACGCTCCAGACGGATCCTACACACCGCTGACCATCGTGTCCAACTTCGCCTGGGGACTTGGATACTGTGGAATGCCACACATCCTTCTGAGGTTCATGGCTATAGCCGACGACAAGAAGATCAAGGTGTCCCGTCGTATCGCCAGCACATGGGTAGTCATCTCCATGGGCATCGCCGTACTTATCGGTGTTCTGGGCTACGCTGTAGCTAAGAACGAAGGCTATCTGGATATGCCTAACTTCGACACTGAGAGGATCATCGTTTACGTTGCTGATACCATCAGCAAGATCAACCCTCTCGCAGCGATCATCGGAGGTCTGATCCTTTCCGGTATCCTGGCGTCCACCATGTCCACAGCAAGTGGTCAGATGCTCGCCGCATCCTCCAGCGTTTCCGAGAACCTGGTGCACAGATTCTTCTATAAGGACATGCCTCAGGACAAGGGTATCCTCATCGCAAGGATCACCGTTCTCGGCATCACCATCCTGGGATGCATCTTTGCATGGAATCCGGACAGCTCCATCTTCCGTATCGTCTCCTTCGCATGGGCGGGCTTTGGCGCATCCTTCGGACCTCTGATGCTCTGCTCCCTCTTCTGGAGAAAGACTAACCTCAAGGGAGCCATCGCAGGCGTTCTGGCCGGAGGCATCATGATCTTCGTGTGGAAGTTCCTGATCGCTCCGATGGGCGGCGTCTTCGGTATCTACGAGCTTCTGCCTTCCTTCATCATCGGACTGCTGGTTATCATCATCGTCAGCCTGGCTACAGGTGGACCTGATGAAGAGGTTGCAAAGAAGTTCGACGAAGTAAAGCAGGTAAGAAAGAGCGGCATCAGCATCGCTGAGGACATTGCAAACGTAGAAAGCAAGTAGAGATAGTCATCGCAAGTCACAGTAATGTTGATATAAAAACACCTGTCTGGTCACGTGCCGGGCAGGTGTTTTTCTTATGGCCATTTATGGCAGATATTCAGGCTTCTCAGGGCTTTCGCTGAAGTATCAGACGTATCAGAGGTCAGCCTTAAGCCCCAGCTCACTGCCGAAGTCTCCATGATACGGTATCTCTGCGTTTACTGATCCCGTCTGGATGTCTGCAGAATACGTCTTGTGTATCAGGCAGAACACCGGATCCTCTGTTCCGATGACTACCGCCAGACGGTGCCCTTTTGCAAGCGTGTATCTGGTGGCGTTGAGAAACACGTGGTAGTCGTGGTACTCCCCTTTCACCAGCTCGATGCCCTCAGAAGCCGTCAATGGATCATAGCCTGCTCCAGGGTTGCAGAGGTCCATGTACGCCCTGGTGATGACGTTGTACTTCTTCGAAAATACGGCAAATTCCGCCTCATCCAGAGCCGGGAGTTCCCCGCCGTTAGGGAACCCTTTTTCCTTGACCACTTCGACGGGTATTACGTTCCTGGTAGCATCTGTTGCCGAGATGCTCTCGAATTCCTTGTCGCTTATATCACAGAGCAACAAGGTAAGCTTGAGGTCGTCCTGCTTTCCGGAAGAAGTCCCTATGGAAAAAGTGAGTTTATCGGCGTCATGGGCATTCACCGCATGGTATCCGTCGGCCGGGTCGCCTGCGGAAAGAGCCGCCTTCAGATCTACACGCACTGTGCCCTGGATAGTAAGGTCTTCCTGAAGGGGCTCCGTGAGGAATCTACGGTTCATGTTGGAGGAACTCGTGCTCATCTTCTCGTCGAAGTTCTCCTGGTCTATTCCGGCAGACTCCCAGTCGGTGTCTACCGTCGCAACGCCGCTATCATCCGACCGTAGCAAGATGCTTTTTCCCGTATGCCATGCATCTGCGGTATCCCAGATGTGCTGATCCCTGTTGTTCTGAACGAGGACCTCAGGCATTTTTTCAGCTCCATTCTCTGCGCCGTACAGGTAGTGAGAATACCAGCGGTTAGTGATCTCCTCGTAAAACTCTCCGTTGACGCGCAGGCTGTATCCCTTGTTCTGCATCGCAGGGGTTATGTGCGGCCCCTGATGGAGCAGGAGCTTGACGTTCTGTCCGGCCTTTTTGAATGAGTCGAACATCATCTCAAACTGCTTAGTGGAAACGTTCTCGTCGTGGAGCCCGTGAACGATGAGCGCCGGGCACTTAATGCCGTCCGCAGCCAGTGTGTAGTTACCGTCCTCCCAGAACGGGCTGTAATCTGTCCCCGTCTTGAGCTGTTCCAGGCTGAGCTCGTGGTGGAATGCGTCCAACCGGCCGCGCATCTCGTCGGTCAGCTCCGGATCGTTGTAACGGCTGGTGCAGTAATATGAAAGGAAACTGTTCAGGACTTCCTCAGGCCAGTAGCGCTGTGCACCCTGCTGGTTCTGCTGGCTATACCAGTCCGCTATACCGGCGACCGGAACGATAGTCTCCAGGCCCGGCACGCCTGTCGTCGCAACGGCAAAAGGCATGGTGCCCGCGTAGGACCTGCCGGTCATGGCAACTTTTCCATTTGACCAGTCTGCTTCCACCGCGATGGTCCCTTCCCTGTCGGTGTACGCCGTCCTGTCTCCATGGAGCCACTCGACCACTGCCTTGAATCCGTCCCTCTCGTAATGAGAGCCGACAAATTCCATACCGTCAGAGCCGAGGGTACCGAAGCCGGCGCTGGTGACCACAGCGAAGCCCCTCACGAGATAGTAATCGAAGTTGTCTATGTTCTCGTAGCACATTGAGCCACTGTTCCCCTTGTCCGGGAAAAACCAGTCCGAAGGGTCGGCATCCATCGAGGCCTCGAGGGTGGTGATCCTGTCTTCAGGCACTCTGGCAGGTGCTTCGTTGTCGAGGTCATTGACCAGATCGAAGGGCGGGTATTCCGTGGAGTCGACTTCCTTCATGTGATCGTAGCCATCAGCGTTGATCCCCGCACAATAAGGGCGCGCCTCGTAGACAGTGGCAGCTTTGTAATTTCCCAGTGCTGCACTGCGAGGGACCTGAACGAAGGCCTTTACAAGGTCTCTTCTTCCGTCCCCATCCATGTCATAGTCGGTCTCCACATAGACGCAGCAGCGGACGATGGCGGAACTGGCCGGATCATAGGCCTCTCCCGTCTTGCCGTCGGTAAAAGGAAATACCGGCTGTGCCGCACCGTTCTCGAATACCGGTACCTGGTCGAAATCGTTCATTTTTTTCTCCTGTCTATTCCTTCCTGTCTGTAAAAACGGCTCTTCGCCTCGTACATGTTCCGGTCTGCTGTGTGCAGGAACTCTTCTATTCTGCTGCTGTCAGGACACCAGCAGGCGCCAAAAGAAAATCGATATGGATGATCTACCATGAGCTCGGCAGTAAGTTTTTCGAGCTGCGCTTTGAATACCTCTTCTTCTATCGATGGAACGATCGCCACGAACTCGTCGCCACCGGCACGGTAAATATTTTCCCTTCCGAAGTGAAAAGCAAGCCTGTCTGCCGAACGGCACAACACCTTGTCTCCGGCTTCGTGTCCCTTCGTGTCGTTGATGCACTTCAGATTGTTGACATCAGCGTAGACGAGACCTGCCGTGACACTATTTCTTTTTAGGACATCTAGCTTTTCTATCATCGCATTGCGGTTTTGCACATTCGTCAGGATGTCCATGTGGCTCAGCCGGTCCAGGTCCTCCATCAGCCTGTGGTTGACGATCTTAGTCCCTATGAAATAGGAGATCGCATTCAGAACGGCTTGTGTGTTGACGAGGTCATTCACCTTGTAATTGTCAGCGCCAAGGTAGCCGATGAGCTTTCCATCGTCGTAAAACGGCGCGGCGACGAGGCACATGATTCCCTGCCGCTTTAGGTTCTCGTGATCCACCGGATCATCATCCCTCAGCTTCTCCACGTCCTCAATGACGACGCAGGAATTTTCGTTCAGGTACTTTTCCCATCCTCGAAGATAGTCGTCATAATCCAGGTTCTGCAAGGTCTGGATCTCAGGTGTGACGCCCTGCGCGCACCACTCGAATGTATTGCTGGCGGTGTGACCGTCTGTCTCCAGGACGTATAGGCGGTCCGGGTAAATGAACCGGCTTAATTCCTCAAGCGCGTGATCCATGCTGTCCTCAAAGTCTTCGTCATTGTTCAGGATCTTCGTTATCCGCATTATGATATCGTCGGTCGTCTTCTCGCGCCGCCTCTTCCTGATGGAATCGTCCACATTGGTAAAGACGAAGGCGACGGCATCACTTCCTGCAACGGGTCCCACGGTAAAATCGAGCCAGTGCTTCGTTTCTTCTGAATAAAAGCACGAATGCACCGTGGCTTTCCGCTCCAGCGACTCATGACAATACGGAAACCACACATCACCACCCGGGTAGATATCCAGAAAGTAATGCCCTGTCAGCTCTTCTCTGCTGTACCCGGCCATCTGGCAGTAGGCCTCATTTACAAAAATGTAGCGTGCATTCACGACTCGAATATGAGAAGAGTCATAGATCGGCTTAAAAACCGCGTAAGGTACCGGTATATCTTTGAAAAGATCTGGTCGTGCTGAGTTCGGTATAGTCACTTTTATCGCCACCCTCTGTTTTCGGACACATGCTTTACAGCATCACCGATAACTGTCTCCTGTCTGGATCATATATGTGATAGTCTACCACGTTTATCCGTTAGACTGCAAAAGACATCAAATGGATGATATTGATTTCATATAGCCTGGCTGTATGTTCGTAGATCATTCAAGCTACGTAAAAAAATAAAAAGCCGCTGTGCAAAGGGGTCCTCCACGCCTTCGCCAGCGACGTCATGTTACTCTTTTGCTATATCCACGAGCTGCGCGTCCGTGAAGTCCGCAAGCGTCTGCGGATCGATGATGATCTGAAGTCCCCTTTTTCCCCCCGAGATGTAGATCCTGTCGAACAGGATCGCGGTCTCATCGATAAATGTCGGATAGGCCTTCTTCATACCCACCGGAGAGCAACCGCCTCTGATGTATCCGGTGATCCCCATGATCTCCTTCACGTGGATCATCTCCACCTTCTTGACTCCTGCCGCCGAGGCGGCCTTCTTGAGGTCCAGCTCACCGCTCACGGGCACCACGAACACGTATATCTCCTTGTCGCTCCCCCTGGTCACCAGCGTCTTGAAGATCTCTTCCTTCGATATGCCGAGGTACTCTGCCACATGGTCACCGGAGAGGTCGGACTCGTCGTATTCGTATTCACCAGTCTCGTAGGAAATTCCGGCCTGGTCCAGCATCCTCATGGCGTTGGTCTTCTCCTGCTTGTGCTTGCTCATGCTTACGCCTCCAGTGCCGCGTCCAGCACCCGGTTCACGTTTTCCCTGATGCTGTCGTACTCCTCGCCTGGGTGAGCCTCATAGACCTTCTCTCCGTCTACGAAAAACGCCGGGCAGTAATAATAATCGTATTCTTCCGTCATTTCGGGATGTTCTTTTTCGTTGATCCAGTCTATATCCACCGCGGCGTACCGGTCGTCCTCCGCGATGAGCTCTTTCACCGCCCGCTTGCTGCCTGCGCAGTAAGGGCACAGATCTATGACGAATGCTGTGACTTTTTTCATGTCTGTTCCTCCGTTGCTATTTTTCTTTCTCTCCCCAGAAATCGACGGGTTCATAATCCTGGAGAGGAGCCAGGTATCCTTTATCAGAGAGCTCCTGCTGTATCAGGTCAAGATCCGATTCGCTCTCCGCCCTTACAGTGTGGTAGTGATATCCGGATGTGGCGTTCTTGAGGAGACCTGATTTTCCTGTCTCTATCTCGTGTATATAATTGTCCACATCACGGCGGGAACGGATATTCAGCTTACCTTCCATCACTCCGTAGACTCTGTGATATATGAAAACATCCTCGCAGATGCCTCCCTGATCAACGATGGTGTTCAGCTCATCCCTCGTCTCTTCGTCAGTGTGACGCACCTTGAATACCCGGGTAACCGAATCCTTTTCAGGCATTACATACCCCCGGCTGGTACCGACGATCTGGGTACCGCCTGCCCTGAGGAGAGCAACATCCTGGACGATGACCTGCCTGCTCACTCCGAATGCCTGGGCGAGGCGGGTGGCAGACAGCGGCTCATTCTGCTGCCCGAGTATCTTGCATATTCTTTTTCTCCTGTCTATCCCTTCCATTTGACGAAATCTTTCCTCTCTGTGAATAGTTCCTTCCGAAAAAGCTAAACGTCAGAACCTCTCCTCCAGGAGCTTCATCAGGTTCTCGGCCTCCTCGTCTGTCAGGGTTATGCCCTTGCTCATCTTCTCGTGCTCAGGTGCCCAGTCCCTGATGTCGTACTTTGGCGCCGCCCCGTTGTAGGAAACCATGTTGAGTTCCTTCGTCCAGCCCCCCGCGCTTTCGCTTATCACGCCGATGTGCTCCGTTATCTCATATCTGAATTCTCTGGCCATCTGTTACCTCATTTTTCTGCTGACTTCTTTTCCTGTAGTATTTTACAACAAATATCAGGCCTGCGCCACACGGACACGCGAAGCATCCCGCAAGTCACTGGCAGCAAAAAAGGGACCTCAAAGGTCCCCGCTTTTATATACACCTCTCATGTGTTGACCTCAGAACAGCGCCGATACCAGCGTCAGTATTGCCAGGCCTCCCTGCATCAGGATTATCTTCGGATTGCTGGTGATGCTACCGTAGAGTGCCACCAGTATTATATAACCCATGAGCACCATCACTGCCGTCTTGCTGGTGAACACGAACAGGGCAAGCAGAATGAGCACGCTGATCAGACCGTTGTAGATCCCCTGGTTCTTGAAGAGCGTGTTGACCGACTTCCTGGAGAGCTCTTCCCGGTCCATGCCGAATACCTTTGAAGTCTTCTCCGATGCGGTGGCAAAAGTCTCCAGGTACATTATGTAAAGGAATTCCAGGGCCGTCAGCGTCCCAAGTATCTTCGTCAGTATCGTCATAAGTTAAACCTCTCTATTTTTTCTGAACTGAATCGATAAAGTTCATTATATTTTCTCTGTATTTCACACATACTACCAGGAGCCCCAGTGCGACTAGTCCAACGATGCCGACACCCACATAATTCTTTTCAGCGAGGAAAATGCCTACGAGAAGGCTCTCTATCACGCCCGGAGTGCGGCCTATGGTCGACACGACGAGGAACGGCCCGAGTTTAATGTCCGAGATGCCCGCCACATAGCTCACCATATCCTTCGGTATGCCGGGTATGAGATAAATGAGCAGAATTATGGTATAAGCTCTGCCGCTGTTCAGCTTCTCCACATAGTCGTTCACCCGCTCCTGCCCGAAAAGGAGATGTAGCGCATCCCTTCCCAGGAAATCGGCGAGCAGATATGTGATAACGCACCCTATGATAGCGCCCAGTATGGTTATGATGTATCCCCCGAGCAGTCCGTAAAGGTAGCTGGAGGCGAACTGGATCGGCTGCCCCGGAAGGAAGCTGCAGACTATCTGAGCCGTCTGGAGCAGCACCAGGACGATGAATGCGATGTTCCTGTGCTCTGCCAGCCGCTGAGGAAGAGCGGAAAGGTATTCCTTGTTCATCAGCGTGTCCTTGGCCACAATGACCAGGAAGATAGGTATGCCAACCATTATGAGCAGGAGTACGATCAGCTTGGAGAACGCCTTCACCTTTTCCTTGAAGCTGGAATTGGCAAGGTTGTACCCCACGTCCTGGCGGAAGCGCTTCCAGGCTTCCCTGCGCTCGCTTTTCCTCTCTCTCCCGAAAAAAGGTCTCTCGTCCTTCGGAGGCGCCTGATAAACGGCGTATCGCTTTTTACGCTTTTTCCTCTTCGGAAGATTTGCGCTATTCAGTTTTTCCTTCAGATCTTCCTTCAGTGACATCTACAAGACCTCTCTTTACTAATGTGTCCAGACTCTTGATGACACCGAATCTGGAGTGCTGATATGTAAGGCCTCCCTGGAAATAACCGATATATGGCTCCCTCATGGGACCGTCAGCGCTCAGCTCGATGGAAGAGCCCTGGACGAAGTTGCCCGCAGCCATGACCACCTGGTCATCGTAACCCGGCATGTCCCAAGGGATAGGTGTTACGTAGGAGTCTATCGGAGAAGCCGACTGTATGGACTGGCAAAACGCCACCATTTTATCCGCGTCTCTGAACTCCACCGCTTCGACTATGTCGCTGCGCTTCGTGAACGGCTTCGGACACGTCCGAAATCCCAGATTGCTGTATACCAGTGCGCAGAGCATCGCCCCCTTGACGGCGCTGTTCACCACCTGCGGCGCCAGGAAAAGCCCCTGGAGGATCGCCCTGTTCTGCCCGAAAGTCAGGCCGCACTCGGCGCCGATACCCGGGCACGTGAGCCTGTAGGAAATGCGCTCGATAAGCTTTTCCGGTCCCACGATGTATCCGCCGGAGAGGGCGAGGCCACCGCCCGGATTCTTGATAAGAGAGCCTGCCATCACGTCTACCCCGAGCTCGGTCGGCTCCTTGACGTCCACGAACTCGCCGTAGCAATTGTCCGCAAATATGATGATGTCCGGACGGGCCTCCTTCACTGCACTGCATACTCTTTCGATGCTGGCCAGAGAAATTGCCGGACGCCAGTCATAACCCGTTGACCTCTGAAGAGCCACCACTTTAGTCTCGGGCCTAAGAGCCTTAACGATCGCCTCGATGTCCACATCGAATCTGTCGTTAAGAGGGACCTCATCGTAGAGTATGCCGTAATCCAGGAGAGTACCCTTGAACCCTTCCGGATCCTCATCTTCTCTTCCGTTCTTTCCTGAGGTCTTACCGATCACAGTTTCAAGTGTGTCGTAAGGAGCCCCGGTCACATAGAGGAGCTGCTCTCCCGGCTTGAGAAGTCCGAAAAGGGCCGTCGATATGGCGTGTGTGCCGTTTACGATGTTGGGCCTTACGAGAGCCGCCTCTGTGTGGAAAACGCTGGCATAGACCTTCTCCACGGCCTCTCTGCCGGCGTCGTCGTATCCGTACCCGGTGTTCCAACCGAAGTGAGTATCGTTTACATGATTGTCCTGAAAGGCTTTCAGCACCCTCATCTGAGCGATACCGCAGATCTCGTCCGCCTCGCGGAACCATTCTCCGAGCTCCTCCTCGCAACCTTCAACAAAGTCCAGCACTTTTTTCCCGATATCAAAGTTATCAGCAAGATAGTTCTTATAAATATTATTTGTCAACTTATCGTTTTCCCTTCTATTTCTGTCTGTTGTTTCCATTTTCTCCAGATGAAGAGTCTTCCTGGCCTTCACGGCGCTCGAGTTCCCACTCCATGTCGTTCACGAGATCTCTTCTGACATTTTTCTTATGGGAGGCGTATAGCTGCGTAGTGGTCACCTGCTCATGGTCCAGGAGCGCCTGAACATCATAAATGGAGTTTCCCCTTCCGATGAGGCTGGTAGCCGCGGTGGCGCGGAGCTTGTGTGGGCTGTATCCATTGTCCCTGGTGGTGTTGAGAGCGATCGCCGTATATTTCTTTACCAGATCTCTGATAGCCCTGCTCGTCATGCGCTTTCCCTGCAGCGAAAGAAAAAGGGCATCCTCGTGTTCCGGACTGTACGGAGGTATGTTGACGCGCTCATTGTTCAGGTAATCCCTGACCGTCATGATAACGGACCTGTTCAGAGGCATCACGGACTCCTTGTCCCTCTTGCGGTAGATGGTAAACTCACCTCTCGAGAAGTTGAAGCTTGAAACGTTGAGCTGCTGGAGCTCGGAAAGCCTCAGGCCATATGTCACGAAAAGAACGAGTATGGCCTTGTCCCTCAGTTTCGTCCTCTCCCAGTAACTCCTCTCGTGGGGGCCAAAATACGCTCCGGTGGTGACCGCATCCAGCATGATCATCACCTCGTCGTCCTGGAGAGCCTTTATCTGCCTTTCGCCCGCCTTGGGCACGCGGATCGGGTCGAACCCGTCGGTGATATTCTTTTCCACAAGACCGTCCCTGTAGAGTTCCTTGAATAGCACCGAGACAGATGACTTTTTCCTGGCCAGCGTCCTGTTGCTGTTCTCGTACACAGTGGAAGAGCCGCCGTCATCCACTACGTAACGCCTGCAATAGTCCAGAAAAAAATTGATATCTCTCGCCGTGATCCTGCGGATGTCTTCAACGGTGACATCCTTTGGAGTCGCCGCATCCGTGAGATCCGTGTCGTTTACGAGATATGTGAAAAAGAACTTCA
>ERZ791922.633-NODE-633-length-19533-cov-2.278057_pt1 | contig 19533 bp, 16 predicted proteins | sample MGYA00510134_ERZ791922 | MGnify/ENA primary metagenome ERZ791922 (study PRJEB30046, sample SAMN00792101) | human gut metagenome | study: EMG produced TPA metagenomics assembly of the A metagenome-wide association study of gut microbiota in type 2...
GACCTTTCCTGCTCTCTCGTAGAACTGGGAAAGTCTGGATGCCAGGTATGCAGGGTATCCTTCCTCACCAGGCATCTCCTCCAGACGGCCGGACATCTCACGGAGGGCCTCTGCCCATCTGGATGTGGAGTCGGCCATGAGGGCTACTGAGTAACCCATGTCTCTGAAGTACTCGGCGATAGTGATACCTGTGTATACGGAAGCCTCACGGGCGGCTACCGGCATGTCTGATGTGTTGGCGATGAGCACGGTCCTCTTCATCAGGGACTCGCCTGTCTTAGGGTCGACCAGCTCAGGGAACTCCATCAGTACCTCGGTCATCTCGTTTCCACGCTCGCCGCAGCCGATGTAGACTACGATGTCAGCCTCGGCCCACTTAGCCAGCTGATGCTGAACTACCGTCTTTCCTGATCCGAAAGGTCCAGGTACTGCGGCACAGCCTCCCTTTGCGATAGGGAACATCGTGTCGATCACTCGCTGACCTGTGATCAGCGGTTCATCAGGCGGAAGCTTCTCCTTGTAAGGTCTCTCTTTTCTTACAGGCCATCTCTGGAGCATCTGGACCTCTACGTCCTCTCCGTTCTCCTTTGTGATGACCGCCACCGTCTCGGTCACGGTGTAAGATCCGGACTGGATGGACTTGATGGTCCCCTTCAGTCCATAAGGCACCATGATCTTGTCCACAACGGCGATGGTCTCCTGGACAGTTCCCAGGACGTCTCCGGCGGCTACCTCGTCGCCGACCTTGGCCGTCGCCTCAAAAGGCCACTTTTTCTCTCTGTTCAGGGCAGGCTCGCTCACACCTCTCGTGATGTTAGTGCCGAACTTGTCCATCAGGGAGACCAGCGGTCTCTGAATACCATCGTAAATGGTCTCGATAAGTCCTGGTCCGAGTTCAACAGAAAGCGGAACCCCCGTGGTCACCACCGGATCTCCCGGCATCAGACCTGCAGTTTCCTCGTATACCTGGATAGACGCATTGCCCTCACGCATCTCGATGATCTCTCCGGTAAGTCCCAGTTTACCTACCTTGACCACGTCGTACATGTTGGCGCTGCCCATTCCAGAGGCAACTACAAGAGGTCCGGCTACCTTTACGATTTTACCTTGTTCCATATTTCCTTGCCTCCATTATTTATCGCTGAACAGAATGTCGGCTCCTACCGCTTTTTCAACGGCTCTCTTGACATTGCTGAGACCCATGCCATAGCTGCCGTCTATTCCCGGTACAGGTACGATAGCAGGTATCCGCAGTTCCTCGTATTTCGCGATATCTTTTCCTAATTCTCTGTAGAACCTCTCTGTTATGTAGATGATTCCGTAATCTTCCTTGACGATCCTGTGCAGTGTCTCTGCGGCTTCTTCTCCAGTTTCACAGGCAAATGCTTCCATGCCGAAGACCTTGAACCCCAGAACACTATCGGCGTCGCCGATGATCCCGATCTTATTCATAAGTCTCTCTCATCCTTTCTCTGATGACCTCCGGGTCCATGCCCGCCAGCTTGCCGGTCATCAGTATCCTGATGCACTTGATCTCCATCTGCCTTGCTATGAGAAATGCCACCAGGGGCTCCAGACCGAAGGTTATCCCCTTCGCCTCCTTCACCTGCTCCATGAGGATATCATCACAGAGCTTCTCCAGGAGCGTGAAGCTTCCCTTGGTGTCGATCTCCTCTCCTCCTTCGCTTACAGCCCTGTAGATGTCGTAGGCCTCGAAGCGAGGTGCGGACTGTTTGTAGTCCTCTTCATACGCTCCGATGAAGGTCTGCAGATCCACGTTTCCTCCGGGAACGAAGACGTTCTCGTAATATGACCACGGCTGTCCGATCTTCTTTACTCTGGCAAAGGTCTTCAGATTCGTGGTATCTATGAGCAGCCTCACGTATTTCTGAACATAGTCGTTTCCGGACTCGTCCGCGATGCGGCAGATGTCCATGAAGCTGTACTTGTCACAGATAAAGTCGATGATCTGCGGGTCCTTCGTCCTGGCGTGGGTCTCCGATGCCTCGTCCAGAGCCATGCCCATGTACTCCGTGAGGTCCATCTTGTCTCTCTCGGTCACCGCCCTGACCATGTCCTCAGGCGCGATGGTGCCGTTGCTCAGCAGGATGTCGTTCCTGTTGATACCGAGTGACTCCGCCTTCAGGAGCACCTTGATGTTGTGGTAATCGGAAGGGTAGGAGAAAATGTTGAATACTGGATCCTCCTTGCTCAGCGTCTTCACGTTCCGGAAGATCTCCGCTTCGGCGTCCTTGAGGACCTGAGCGTAGTTCCCTGGTGTAAGAGGATTGCTCTCAGTACCGTAACCAGCGTCCTGCAGGACCTTGCATATATCGTCGATATTTTTGGATTCTGTCATCGCCCGCAGCTTCTCGCCGTTGAGCAGTTTGCATTCTTCTGCCCTGATGCACGCTGTGGCGTATATGAAATCAGCTCCCATCAATTCGACCTCCTTTCCGGTTCAATACTGTAGAACTATGCCTCCTCAAAAAGAAGCTTAGCGATCTCTGATGTTGCCTCGGCTTTCACGTTGTCCAGCAGTTTCTCAAGGGATGCGTTGTATGAGATGTTTCCTCTCCTGAGGATGAACCCTCCCTTGATATCCGCTGACTCGTCTGCCAGTACAAGGCCGGTGCCGGCGAATCCGCTGCTGAGGACCGAGGCCATTCTGTCTCTGTCCTTCTCGTTTACCAGGATCTCGCCGCCTCCGTCTCTGAACTCCTCCAGGAGTCCTGAGACGAACTTCTGATACTCATTGTCGTCCAGCGCCTGAAGCTTCTCTACAGCCTTCTCGAAGCTCTCCTCGATGACCTCCTGCTTGGCGGCCAGCTTCATTTTCCTGGACTCCAGGTCTGCCACGGAAGCTCTTCTGTCCTTGAGCACCTGACAGTCCCTTTCGGCATCTTTCTTCCTGTTTGCCTTGATCTCTTCAGCCTTACGGCGAGCATCGTCGAGAGTCGTCTGCTTCGCGGCCTCTGCACGGGCCTTCTGATCAGCGCCGTAGGCCTCTGCCTCACGGGTGATCCTTTCAGTTATTGACTCTATACTCATACTGCCTGTTCCTTTCTTTTGTAAAAGAAGTACCTGTTCTGTTGATTTAGCCTACAGAGATACCACTGTACATCAGGAAGGAAACGATGAATGCCAGGATGGCGTAGGTCTCTACCATTACAGCGTAGATGATGGCCTGACCGAGCTTGCCGTCCTTCTTGGATACAAGCATGATGCCGGCGGCTGCAGCCTTGCCCTGGGAAATAGCGGAAAGGATGCCGATGATGCCGATAGGGATTCCTGCTACCAGGAGAGCCAGTCCCTGCTCTGTGGAAACGCTTGCAAGGTTTCCGCCGAGAACGCCGACCTTAGTCATGATCATGATGGCGATAACCAGTCCGTAAATTCCCTGTGTGCCAGGCAGAGCCTGAAGTACCAGCGTGGATCCGAAGCTTGCCTTGTCTCCGGACATTACTCCGTCAGCAGCCTCACCTGCAAGGCCTACACCAATAGCGCTTCCGATACCAGCGCATGCTGCGATAGCAGCTCCCAGAATTGCTAAAACGATTCCTGTACTCATTTTTATTTGCCCTCCTCAACTATGTTGACAAATGTAGTATCTTTCTTAAACGGCTCGAATTCTCTGCCGCCGCCTTCATAGAATTTTCCGAAGAACTCAACGAACTGAAGTCTGCAGGAATGCACGAATGCGCCCAGTGCGTTGATGGCGAAGTTCAGAGTGTGTCCGAACAGCTCTATCAGTATGAACATCACGATGCCGGCGAAGCCCTTTCCTCCCATGGTCGCCAGGAAGTTGATGACCGTGGCGATGGAAGATGATGCCAGGCCCAGGCCGAGCAGTCTTGAATAGGACAGGATATCCGACAGGTTGCCGGTGACTCCGCTGTAGATGTTCCAGAGTCCCAGGCCCTTGCCCGCACCCTTCTCGATGAATATCGGCAGGACGATCGCCAGCACGAATCCGACGATGGACATCCACTTTCCAATTGCGGAGGCGTTCTCTCCAACTCTTCCGCCGAAGATCCAGAGGATGATACCGATCACTATCAGGTACCAGATGAACACATCGTTTATAGCCTCCAGTATCTTTCCGTCCTTGATCTCCTCATACGCCTTGATGCCCATTCCCACGAACAGGTGGATGACACCCAGGCCGCAGGAGAAGGCCAGGAAGAACATGGCTTTCTGAGCCGGATCCAGCCACAGCGGGCTGAAGTTTATCCTGTGGCTTCCGAAGGTCTCCGTCACCGCTCCGATGAGGTCCCCGAAGAAGCTTCCGAAGAGGAATCCCCAGATAACGCTGGAGATGCCGCTGTAGAACAGGACCTTCATGAGCTGGAGAACAGCTCCCTCCTTCATGCCACTCCTCTTGATGACCAGTCCTGTGGCCACCATGAGTATAAGACCGTATCCCACATCTCCGAACATGATGCCGAAGAACAGGATGTAGAAGAATGTGAAAATCGGTGTCGGATCCACTTCCCTCGCGTTTGGAAGAGAGTACATCCTGGTGATGAACTCTGCCGGCTCGAAAAAGCTCTTGTTGCTGAGCTGAGTCGGTATGTCATCATCCTCAGCCGGTTCCTCGAACTGGAACCAGCAGGTGTACTTCTCCAGAAGCTGTGAAACGGCCGTGTTCGCCGCCACAGGCACCCAACCGTCAAAGGTGAAGGTGGATTCTGTCTTTACGAGCTTGCTGCGTATGCGGGCCTCATCTCTCCTGATCCCGTTGATGTCATGGTAGAAATGAAGATCCTCCAGCCACGATGCTCTATCCTTGATATCGGCTGTCAGCTTGTCTCTCCGGCCGGCCAGGTCCGCGACCTCGGCCTCCAGCCTCTCGATGTTCTGACTTACCGTACCGGTGAGCTCACCCAGCTGTGCCAGGGTGAAGCCGCAGCCCTTCACGACATCAAAGACCTTTTCCTGGTCCTCCGTGAAGTACCAGAGACTCAGATAACACTGATCCTTGTCCCTGTTCAGCTCTGTGAGCACACAAGGCAGGCCTTCTGCCTCCAGAGCTTCCGAAGCCGCGTTTACATCTGCTGTCGGCGGGCACACTCCCAGTCTCAGCTGAATGCGATCCGTATGGGTCTCTTCGAGAGGAAGCTCGTAGCTCGTCCAGGGTCTCAGGGAGGCGATCAGATTGTTGTCCGTGTTCTCCTGAGAAAAGGCTTCGTTCAGCTGGTCGTTGAGACTTATCAGCTCGTCGACCTCCTGCCGGAACTTTTCACCCTGCGATGCGAGCTTGAGGCTGTCCTCCGCAGAGATGGTCTTCTTGACGTTGAAAAGCGGTTTCTTCACCTCGCCGTATCTTGCGAGGACGTCCAGGGCTGCCTCTGTGCGTGAGACCTCCTTGTCGTACTGCGCCGCTGTCGTCTCGTCCCCGTCCCGGACTACCAGCTTCCGCCACTCCTCGTCCTGGAGCTTGTCCGTGGAGCTGGAGATCTCGACGACGCCAAGATCCATCAGATCCTTCAGCAGAGATTTCTTCTCCTCATTCATACCGATGACAGATAGTTTGTTCATCTTAACTATTGCCATAAGTACCCACTACCTTTCCGACTATCAGATCGGCTGCTTCTTCCAGACGTTTCCCCGCAGCCTTCCTGATCTCAGCACAAGCATCCTTCTCGCTGCTGATCCGGCTTTCATAGATCTCATCCGCCTGAGATCCCGCCTGATCCATCGCCGCTTTGTAATCCTCGTCGGCCTGCCGTCTGGCTTCCTCGAGTATGTCTCTGCTTTCCTTCTTGGCAGATTCAGCGATGGCCCCGGCTTCATCTTCGGCAGACTTCCGTATTGCCGCAGCCGAGTCTTCAGCCTGTCTGATCTTTTCAATACCTGCTATCGACATAAGCTTCTTCCTTTCTGCGCACAAGTAAAAACTTAGTTATTTTGTGCACGATTTACGTGATTATACCGCATCGTGCACTGCCTTTCAAACAAAGCTAATAAAAAACGACCCCGCAGGATCGTTAAAGCGATATCGCGCATACGTACATATTTGTTTGTATACCTTTACAATCAGTTGAGAAGATACATGCCCGCGGTAGCGAACGAGAAGATGACCATCAGTGCGATCATGAGGATAGCCATGAACCTCGCACCCTTACGTGTGCCTGTACCTTCAGATCCTCTCTTCTCATTTCTTGTGGACTTCTGAGAAAATGCGGTGTCCCCGCCCTTTTTATTCGATTTTGCTCTGGAGTTTTTTTCTGACATTTCTTTCTTTTCCTCCTCCGTTACACGCGTTTCCTGATATCCTGCGGTCATCTGTCAAATCACAGGACCGGGCCCTTGTTCAAATAGGAAAACATCAGGCCCGGTCACTGTCGTTAATAAATTATCGGTTTTTGTATTCTGGTTTTTTTTATATACTTTCACAAAAGCACTTGCGTGAATTGTACTTTTTCTATCAGTGTCCTAGATGTCGAAATCACGATCATCCTGTGATTTTTCCTCTCCTGCGGCCTTTGCTTCGGAGACGTCGCCATCTGCCGACTGCTGCGGCTCCTGCTTTTCCGCCTCTCCCGAGCTTTCAGTATACTCGGAGAACACCTCCGTCTCAACATCCGTCACATTTTCTTTTGCATCGTCGCCATCCGGCATATCGAAGCCCTGATCTGCTGAAGGGGCTGTGGAAGGAGTGAACGGTGCGGCCCCGGTGGATCCGCCATATGCATCGCCATTTCCACCGCCGGCATACGCGCCGTAGTTATCCTTGCTGTCCCAGCTGCTGAAGTCCTCTCCGCCGCCGATCCTCTGGGCGAGCACCCTGTACACCTCGGCCTCTGTCTGGACCATGTAAGGAGTTACGAAGAAGATGTTGAGTATTCCGAACGTCAGGCCTCCCAGGAGGACCCAGCCGATCCAGGACAGGTCCAGGACGAACAGGTTCCATTTCTCTCCGTCGGTCATCCTCGTGGAGAGCTCCTTCGCCTCGTTCCAGGAAATGTCAGGATTCTCCGCCACCAGGTAAGGCACGAACTTGTACTGGTACGCCTTTATTATCCCCGGCACGACCAGGAGGAGCGTCCACAGGAATATGAAGAGCACCATCTGGAACATCACTATGATAACGTTGCTCAGGTTTTCCCTGTAGGCGCAGAACAGATCTCCGAGGTCCGCCTTACCCTCGTCGTTATTGAGCACGAACCTGCTGAGCCCCACCTGCACCGGCAGTGTGATGAATATCAGCACCGCGATGCTTATCAGCGCCGGTATGGCCGAAAAATATTCGGCGTTCCTGAAAACGAAGTCGAATCCGGACCCGATGGCACCCAGTACCGTGGCCAGGAAGCATGCCAGGATCGTTCCTCCTCTGTTCGTATAAAATACCGATTTACCTCTGGACTTTACCATTTCGCGAGTCCACATAACAGTTCCCCTCTTTCTATAACCGTCCCGGACCGGAGCCCGGGCACCTCGAATGTTGAATCAACTTTTTTACAGCAGAACTCACTTGTGATACGCTTCCCCGGCATCTATCTTGAAACTGCGGTAAAGCTGCTCCAGGAGGATCACTCTCATCATCTGATGAGGGAACGTCATCGGAGAAAAGGACAAGCCAAGATCTGCCCGCTTCTTCACTTCCGGAGAAAGCCCCAGGCTGCCCCCGATGATCAGGTCCACGGCCTGAGGGCTGGAGTCCAGGATCCCGCGGAGCTTCCTGGAGAGCCTTACGGAATCCATCATCTCGCCCTCCACCTCCAGAGCGATCACGTAGTCTCTCTGGCCGATGTGGCTGAGGATGGACTCCCCTTCCTTCTTCATGACCTCCGCCTCGTCGGCGGGACTGCTGTTCTTCGGAAGGGGAGCTTCCTTGAGCTCCAGAATGTTGAGCCGACAGAAGCGGCTGATCCGCCTGGAGTACTCCTCCACGGCCTCCCGCCAGTACCGTTCCTTCAATTTTCCAATGCATATCAGGTTTATGTTCATCTGTGTATTCCAATAATAAAGAATGAATGCAAAAAAGCAACCGAATATTCTTAAGTATTATCTTAATTTTTTGTAACATCGGGGCCGCAGGCCGCCTTCTAAACGCCTACAAGGCCGCTGAGCTGATCTTTCCCCGCGATCCCCATGACGTAGTCCCGGTCCTCCGCAAAGCTGTTTTCCATGAGAACTCCCTCCACCGTGAGCCTGGCCTGGAGAGGTGTGTTGTTGTGGAAGCTCAGGTGTGCCAGCATGATCTTCGGTGCGTCTCCTCCGCCGCGGATGTCCAGCATCCTGCTGAGCGTGTTCCCCGCCGCAACGTTGGAAAGGTGTCCGTGATCGCTGAGGATCCGCCTTTTCACGGAATATGGATAAGGGCCCATCTGCAGGAGTTCCACCTCGTGGTTGGCCTCGAGCACGAGCACGTCCGCCGTGCGTATCTCCTGAAAGATCTCGTCGGTGACGATGCCAGTGTCGGTGACCACCGTGAGCTGCCGGCCGCCGCTCCTGAAGCTGTAGCTCACGGGCTCCGCAGCGTCGTGGGACAAGGCGAATGTTCTGACCTGGATGGTTCCGACGTTGAAGACCTCCTGGGATGAGACGTATTTCAGACGATCCTTCGGGACGTACTGGAATTTTTCGCAGCTGTTCACCGTGCCCCTGCTGGCGAAGACCCGGGCGTCCCCGCAGATCCTTGAGATCATGCGGATGCTTTTCACGTGATCCTCGTGCTCGTGGGTCACCATGATCCCCTGTACGTCCTGCGGCCCGAGCGACCTCGCCGCCAGGCCCTCCCGTATCTTCTTGCCGCTGAGGCCCACGTCGAGGAGGAGCCGCGTTTTTCCATCTGAAATAATGTACGAGTTTCCGGCGCTGCTGCTGCCAATGGAAACTATTCCTATACTCATGTGCTAGTCTTCCTTTTTCTTTCTCTTTTTCTCCGGCCTCTTGAGCACCCGGTAGCTGTTGCCCCTGTTGACCTGCTCGAAGCGGCAGATGGTCCTGTAGTTGCAGTACCTGCAGCCGTTCACTTCTTTTTTCAGGAAAAAAGGGCTTATGCTTATGTCGCCGGTGACGATCCCCGTGGAGATCTTCTCAAGCTCCTTCCGAACGTCCAGCTCCAGCTGGCGGAAGTCCTCGCCAGAAAGACCTGCGCTCTTTTTGTCCAGTGCCTCGCGGGGCATCATGTCCGGGATCCCCCCGTCCTCGACGTAGGCCCCCTGGAGCTTGAACCGGTTCCGCTCAGCATCGCTTACGGCCTTCTGGCTGTCCTTGCCGTTTGCGCTCACGTTCTGGTCGGCGATCCTGAAGTAGAACATCCCCGCGGGTTCCATTGCGGAGCTTCCGTCCTCGCCGGTGCCCGAAGCGCTCTGGAGGTACACCATGAGCTGGAGCTTGTATCCCTGGCGCATGTTGTTCAAGTCCAGCTCCTCGTTCCCGGTCTTGTAGTCGATGACCCGCACGCTGCGGTCGTCGAGGATGTCGACCCTGTCGATCTTTCCTTCTATGTACACCTTCTGCCCGTTCAGTGTGAATATCACCGGCTCGAAGGTGCAGCCTCTGCCGAACTTCTCTTCGAAAAAGGCCTCGGTTATGTGGCCCGAGTCTATCTGCTCTGCTATGGCTTCCACCGCCTTCAGGCAGATCTCCCGGATCCGCTCCATCCTGTACTGTTCACGTCCGGCAGACAGGAAAAGTCCTCCTTTGTAGTCCCTTGCCAGCCTGTCCAGCTCACTGTCCACCATGGATCTGAGATTTTCCTCCGATCTGGCCGTAACAGTTCCGGACTCTGACGGCTCGTTTTTTTCTTCCATTATCCTTCTGGAGACCTCCATTATGCACTGGTGGTAGATGTCTCCTATGTCGTTGGCGGCGCTCCTGAACTCCTGTTCCTCCTGGGGCTTCAGGCCGTAGCTCACGAAATGGGCGAACGGGCAGGCAAAGAACCTGTCCAGCCGGGAGGCGCTGAAGGAAAAGTCTCCTCCCCTTGCGTAAAGTCTCCTTGCCAGCGACTGGCTCACGGGTCCGCGGGAGTTGTCGTCTTCAAGCGTCCGCTTCACCCGCTCCATGAGTTCCGGGCGGTTCTCCTCGAACCAGGCCATCACTTGATGGACCAGCTCATCCCCGTCCTTCCCTTCCTCGGAGCCCTTCTCGGACGGCCGCTGCTTCAACCTGTTCAGCATGTGCCTTAGAGTCTCTTCCTCTCCCGCCACAAGGTCCATGGAGAACCCGCGCTGAACGATGTCCTTTTCAACTTTTATTCCCGGAAAAAGCTCTCTTATCTGTTCTATCACCGACGAGGCCTTGGACTCCCCTCCATCCGCGCCCGCCAGAGACCAGCTGATGTAAAGCTCCTCCGAAGGCTTGGAGACGGCGCGGTACAGAGCTGCCCGCTCCTCCATCTGCTTCACCTCGTCCAGTCCTCCCAGTGACAGGCCGAACTGGCTGAATACCTTCTTGTCCTCAGGCGAGAAAAGCCCTTCTCCCGCCGGCTCCATAGGAAGCATCCCCTCGTTGGCACCGAGGATCACCACCGCCTTTTTCTGGCCTGTGCGCGTCCTGATGGCCGTGCCCAGGGACAGACCGTCCGCCGCAGGAGGCAGCAGCCCCACATTGGTGTTGGCCAGTCCCTCCTTCAGCATGTTCACGAAGCTGTCGATGTCCAGAGGATCGTCTCCGATGAGCTCTCCGATCTGGTCCAGGATCCTGAAGATCCCGTTGTAGCTCCCCTCGCTCCTCTCGGCCTCCTCGTTCTCTCCGGCCTGCTGCTGCCGGCGGATGATGCCTTCCATTTTCCTGGTAAGATCCCAGGACTCTTCCAGGTAAGCCGCGAATCCGTCGATGAAGTCCCTCACCAGCGGCCCTGAAGCCACCAGCTCCTCAAGAGGCTGCAGCTTCTCCATCAGCTGAGACCGCGTGTCCTCCAGCGCCTGGAGCTCGCCCTCTTCATACTTGAACTCGCCGTATTTAAAAGGCCTCGTCCACATGGATCCCTTTATCCCGAAATCCCGGACGTAGTTCTCCAGCTCCTCCCACCTCTCGCGGCTGAAACCGGAAAGGCTGTTTTTCACCAGCGCCAGCATGGCCGCCGTCTGGTGGTCCCGGGCCACAGCCTCAAGCTGGCTCACCACGAAAACCGCCGCCTGAGAATCGCTGACCCCCCGCCGCCCGTCGATGAACAGCGGCAGGCCGTACTCCCTGAAGGTCCTCTTGATTATGGACTGTCCGCCCTCCGGGTAGTTGGAGATCACGGAGATGTCCCTCATCCTCAGACCCCTGTCCCTCAGGAGCGAGAGTATGTATGCCGCGGCGCTCTCCGCCTCGAAATACTGGTTGGCGCACTCCACGAGCCGGATGGTGTCACCGGAAAAAGAAGTGTTTTTCTCTTCAGTGCCATTCCCCGGGGAGGCCTCCTGTGACGTTTCCTGCAAGGTCTCCTGCGCGATCTCCTGGGAAAAGAGTTCTCTCTCCAGGCGCACGATCTCCGGCCTGCGAGTCACTCTGTACTCCTCGCCTATCGCACGCGTCATCATCGGGATGCCCCGCTCGCCTGCGGCCTTCTCGATCCTCTTTTCCAGGATCCTCTCAAGGCCGAAGTCGGTCTCGTTCACGATGATGTTCACGCTGTGGGCATTCACCGCGATCTCGCCGATGGTCCTTATGCTCTTCGGAGAAATCGTGTCGAAGCCGTAGAGCCACACGTCTGCGTCCTTCGTGACCGGGGACCCAGCCGCGAGATCCGTGTACAGGTCGATGTAGTCATCATTGTCTATGTACTTGCCTTTTATGGCTTTTTCGTATTCTTCCAGGATCAGGCAGATCTCCTCTAGCTTCCCGGCCAGAAGCTGATGTCCGCCGGACTCCTCCAGCATATCCAGGATCACCTCAGGCGAGCAGTTCTGCTGCTTGAAATCAGAGATGCCGCTGCTCAGCATCTCGATATAGGAGCTCTTGTCCGTCATGTTCTGGAATATCTGGAGCTGATCCCTGTACTGGTTGACCAGCTTGTACAGCAGGATGTAACGGCCGTCGGCGCTGAGCACCGGCGTGTTTTCCAGTCCCGCCTGGCTCAGGAGCTTCCGTCCGAAACGCCTCATGCTGGTTATCTCGACGTCAAAAAGGCAAGCCCCTCCCATATATTTCAGGGCTTGCTCTTCTGCATCCAATGTGTACTGGTCGGGAACTATGGCGAAGACGTTCCGCCTCTCCCGGGCCTGGGACTCCTTGATAGTACCGTACAGGAACTTTTCCTTGTCTCTGTCCTCCCGGGCAGTGTACAGATAGATCATGCTGCCTCCTCTACACCAGAGCCATCAGATCCTCCGGTCTGGAGAGCCTGTAGTCCGGCGTGAATTCAGGTGCTTTCAGTTTTGTTTCGTCCACCGGGTGGCTCCACTGGACAAGGACGCTCTCCGCCCCTGCGTTGTTGGCACAGCCGATGTCGAACCGGGTGTCACCCAGCATTATGGAATTCTCCGGCCTGCCGCCCGCCTTGTCCAGCGCGGTGAGCAGAGGCTCCGGATCGGGCTTGTGGGCCTTCGTGTCGTTGCTTGTGATCACCACGTCGAAGTAGTCCCTGAGCCCGAAGTATTCCAGGTATTCCATGGTGGTGGGCTTCAGCCTGGACGTCACCAGGAGCAGGCTGTGCTCCCTCTCCTTCAAGGTCTCCAAGAGGTCCTCCACCCCCGGAAAAACGGATATGTCCTCTTTCCAGCTCTTCAGCTGGTAGTCTCTGTAGCTTTCGATGGCCATGTCCGCAGTATCTCCGGGAAAAAACTCTTTCATCGAGTCGTAAAGTGTCTCTCCGAAGGTATCGAGTATCTCCCTCTCACTGTGCTCATACCCGTGGTATTTCCGGAATGTGTACTGCCAGGAATTGATTATAAGCTGATTTGTATCCAGAACAGTTCCGTCAAAGTCGAAGACTACGAATTTCTTTCTCATCAGTTGTTCACGCCCTCCCTGGCATCCTGTGTCAGCTTGGCCTTGATAAAGAGATCGAGGTCTCCGTCCATAACAGCGTTCACGTTTCCGGTCTCAGCTCCCGTCCTGTGATCCTTTACCATGGTGTACGGCTGGAACACATAGGACCTGATCTGGGCGCCCCAGGTCACCATCCCGGTGTCGCCCTTGAGTTCGTTCAGGTTCTCCTTGTGCTCTTCCTCTGCCATCTTTGTGAGCTTGGCCACCAGGATCTTCATGGCAACTTCCTTATTTCTCAGCTGAGATCTCTCGTTCTGGCAGGTGACCACAGTGTTGGTAGGAAGGTGGGTGATCCTTATGGCGGAATCGGTGGTGTTTACGTGCTGGCCACCGGCGCCGCTGCTCCTGTAGGTGTCGATCTTCAGGTCCTGAGGATCGATGTTCACCTGGAGCTCGTCTCCCAGCTGAGGGACCACCTCCACAGCAGAGAAGGATGTCTGTCTCTTCCCCGCCGAATTGAAAGGCGATATTCTCACCAGCCTGTGCACCCCGTTTTCGCTCTTGAGATATCCGTAGGCGTTCTCGCCGCTCACCATCACCGTGGCGCTCTTTATACCCGCGGCCGTGTCGTTTTGCAGGTCTACGACCTCGGTCTTGAATCCCTTTTTCTCACAGTACCTGAGGTACATGCGGAGCAGCATCTCGGCCCAGTCCATGGCGTCGACACCGCCGGTGCCGGCGTGAATGCTCACGATGGCGTCGTTGGAGTCGTATTTTCCAGAGAGGAGCGTGTCCAGCCTCATCTCCTCGAGTCGGTCCTCCAGGTCGGATATCTGGTGGTCCAGCTCCTTCAGTTCCCCGAAGAGTTCTGACTCGTCCATGCTGTCTTCCACAGACTCGCTGAGGAGCTCGATCATGGCCTCGCCGTCCTCCTGGGTGGACTTCACCTCGTTGTATGACTTCAGCTTTTTCTCGGCCTGGCCCTTCTCGCGAAGGATCTTCGTGGCCTTCTCCTGGTCATCCCAGAAGTCCGGCTTCTCTATCTGTGCCGACAGTTCCTGATTCTTTTTCTCCAGCCCAGCCGGGTCAAAGAGAGTCTCCGAGCACGGTTATCATCTCACTTGTCCTGTCGAGGCGCTGCTTCAGATCTGCTATCGTTATCATGGTTCCTCCCCGGCGGGGCCACCCCCCGCCTGTCTATTCATCTGGTCCTCTGCATCCGGTCATCATCTTCCCGGTTTTCTGCGTCTAATTCTCGAATCTGCCGTGGCAGTTCTTGTACTTCTTCCCCGAGCCGCAAGGACACGGATCGTTCCTTCCGATCTTCGGATGGTCTCTCCTGATCGGAGTGTGGTTCTCCTTCTTATCTTCCTTCGGCGCCTCCTGAGGCATGCCGCCGCCATTTTTCGCCATCCTGGCCATAGCCCTTCTCTCCTGAGCCGCCTGCTCCATCTCCTCATCCTCATACTCGTCCTTGCGGGTGATGCTGATGGTGACTGCATTCCGGCGCTCTGTCTTCGTCTGGAGAGTCATGCTGTAGCAGTACTTCACGGTCTCTTCTCTGATGTCGGCGACCATCTCGTCGAACATGGCAAAGCCCTCAGATGCGTAAGCTGCGGTAGGGTCCTGCTGGCCCAGCGCTCTCAGGCCGATGCCGTTCTTCAGCTGATCCATGGCGTCGATGTGGTCCATCCAGCGGTTGTCCACCACTCTCAGGAGGATCATGCGCTCGGCCTCCCTCATGTGCTCGGCGCCGATCTCGGCCTCCTTGTCGTCGTAGATCTTCCTGAAGGTCTCCTTCACGTCCTCCTTCAGCGACTCAGGCGTGAGGTCGAGCTTCTCCTCGTCGGTGTACACGAGGGCCTCTTTGAAAAGAGGGTTTATCTTGCACAGGTCCACGCTCATGGCATCAAAGTCCCACTCCTCGGGGTATCTCGACTCCATGGTCACGGGATCGATGATGCTGTCCACCAGCTCCTCCATCATCCCCATGATGTATCCCTTGAGGTCCTCTCCATCCAGTACCATGCGGCGCTGGCTGTAGATGATCTCCCTCTGCTTGTTCATGACGTTGTCGTACTGGAGCACGTACTTACGGATGCCGAAGTTCTTGCCCTCAACCTTCTTCTGGGCGTTCTCGATGGTCCTTGACAGAAGCCCCGCCTCCAGGGCCTCGTCGTCCTCCAGCCCGAACCTGTCCATGTACTTCTGGATCCTGTCGCCTCCGAAGAGCCTCATCAGGTCGTCTTCAAGGGATATGAAGAACTGGGTGTCACCAGGATCTCCCTGACGTCCGGAACGGCCTCGCAGCTGATTGTCGATACGCCTCGACTCGTGGCGCTCTGTACCCACAATGCACAGGCCTCCAAGGTCGATGACCTCCTGCTGCTCGCCCTTCATGGCATCTTTTTTCCTGCTCAGGATCTGGCTGTATTTCTCTCTGGCCTCCAGGAGCTCGGGATCGTCGCTCTTCTCAAAGCCAACGGCGAAGCCGATCTGGTCGGCGGTGTACCCGGCCCTCTCCATTTCCTTTCTGGCCTCGAAGTCCGGGTTTCCTCCCAGGATGATATCCGTACCACGGCCGGCCATGTTGGTGGCGATGGTGACGGCGCCCTTGCGGCCCGCCTGGGCGATTATCTCGGCCTCCTTCTCATGCTGCTTGGCGTTCAGCACGTTGTGAGGTATGCCCCTCTTCTTGAGCATCTTGCTGATGTGCTCGGATATCTCGATGGAGATGGTACCTACCAGCACCGGCTGCCCCGTGGCGTGGGCCTCTGCCACCTTGTCGGCGATAGCCTTGAACTTGCCGGTCTCGTGGGCAAAAACGGCGTCCTCTCTGTCGTCACGGATAACCGGCTTGTTGGTAGGGATCTCCACGACGTCCATGTTGTAGATCTCTCTGAACTCGTCTTCCTCGGTCTTTGCGGTACCGGTCATACCGGCCAGCTTGCCGTACATCCTGAAGTAATTCTGAAGCGTGATGGTGGCCAGCGTCTTGGACTCGGCCCTGATCTCCACGCCTTCCTTGGCCTCGATGGCCTGGTGCAGGCCGTTGCTGAAGCGGCGGCCGTACATGAGACGTCCGGTGAACTCATCTACTATGAGGATCTCTCCGTCCTTCACAATGTAGTCCACGTCCCTCTTCATTATGTAGTTGGCACGGAGAGCCTGCATCACATAATGGTTCAGCTCCATGTTGTCCGGGTCGGAAAAGTTCTCGATGCCAAAATACTTCTCGCACTCCCGCACGCCATCTTCTGTGAGGGAGATCTGCTTGTCCTTTTCCTCGATCTCGTAGTCCTTGCCCTCGTCCAGCGTTCTCACGAAGGAGTTGGCGGAGCGGTACGTGCTGCTGGAATCCACGCCTTTTCCGGATATGATCAGCGGGGTCCTGGCCTCATCGATGAGGATGGAGTCCACCTCGTCGACTATGGCGTAGTGGAGATCTCTCTGGATCAGGTCTTCCTTGTAGGTGACCATGTTGTCACGCAGGTAGTCGAATCCGAATTCGTTGTTGGTGCCGTATGTGACGTCCGCGTCGTAGGCGGCCTTCCTGTCCGGGCCGTTCACGGAATGGATCACGCATCCCACCTTGAGGCCCAGGAAGCTGTACAGGCGGCCCATCCACTCTGCGTCTCGCTTTGCCAGGTAGTCGTTGACTGTGACGATGTGGACGCCCTTTCCTTCCAGGGCGTTGAGATATGCCGGCAGTGTGGCCACGAGGGTCTTTCCTTCACCGGTCTTCATCTCGGCGATCCTTCCCTGGTGAAGCACGATGCCGCCTATGACCTGAACGCGGAAGTGTTTCATTCCCAGGCTCCTCCAGGCCGCCTCACGGCAGACCGCAAAGGCCTCCGGGAGCAGGTCGTCCAGTGTCTCCCCGTCCGCGAGCCTGTCCTTGAACTCCTGAGTCTTACCTCTGAGCTCATCGTCGGAGAGCTTTTCCATCTCCGGCTCCAGTGCCATCACGCTGTCGGCTATCGGATAGATCTTCTTGAGCTCACGCTCGTTGAGGTCTCCAAACAGCTTTTCCATTAAACTCATTGATCTTCCTCCTCCGGTCTGTCTTCGACCGTTATGTGGGTCATCAGCGCCCTTCTCGAGTCTGCCTTGGTGACTCTCACGCTGAATATCTTGTGCTTCGATTCGTATCTGAATGTATCTCCCGCTCTCGGCAGGCGGTCCATCTGGATCATGACCCAGCCGTTGATCGTTGTGGCCGGCTCGTCGATGTCCTCTCCGAAGAGCTCAAAGAACTTTTCCAGGTTGGCGCCTCCCGCCACCATGTAGCTGCCGTCGTAGATCCTCGTCACGTCGCGCATCTCCACGGTGTCGTGCTCGTCGTAGATCTTTCCAACCAGCTCTTCTATTATGTCCTCCATTGTGACCAGGCCGGTGGTGCCGCCGTACTCGTCGACGATTATGGCGATGTGTGTCTTCTTGGCCTGCATCTTCTTAAGGAGGACCGCCGCCTTGATGGACTCGGCAACGTAGGCGACAGGCTTGATGAACTCCTCGAGAGGCCTGCCCTCAGCCACCACGTAGTTGTGGAAATCCTTCTGGTTCAGTACTCCGATTATGTTGTCCAGGTCGTCCTCGTAGACCGGCAGCCTGGAAAGCCCTGTGTCCTTGAAAATCTCGGCGATCTCCCTGTTTTCCGTCCCCAGCTCTATGGCGACCATGTCCACCCTCGGGGTGATCACGTCGATGGCCTCCAGGTCGTCGAACTCGATGGCGTTCTTGATCATGACGCTCTGCTCTTCACCGATGCTGCCGCTCTCCCTGGCGTCGTCGATTATGGTGATCAGCTCGTCCTCGGTGTAGGCAGGTCCTTCGCTGTCTCCGAAGATCTTTCCGAGAAGCTTCTTCCACTGGGCGAAAAGCCAGTTCAGAGGCGTGAGAAGCACCACCAGCACGCTCACCGGTCTCGCCATGGCGAGGGCAAAGCCCTCAGGATGCTCCTTTGCTATATTCTTAGGGGATATCTCGCCGAAGATCAGCACCAGTACGGTTATCACGACCGTAGAGATGGTTGCTCCCATGTTCCCGAAGATCTTCACGAAAAGGACGGTGGCGATGGCCGTGGTGCCTATGTTGGCGATGTTGTTTCCGATCAGTATCGTGGTCAGGAGCTTATCGTAATTGTCGCTGAGCCTGAGCACGAGATCCGCGTTCTTCACGTCGTCCGCCGCCATGTTCTTCATCTTGATCTTGTTGAGAGAAGTGAAGGCCGTTTCCGTCGCGGAAAAGCAGGAAGACAGTAATATCAGGATCACTATGCTTATTATTTGCGGTGCCAAAGAAAGATCATCCCTCCAGTCGATTTTCTGAATATTGGTTCTGGCGTTCTGACTGCTCGCGGCCGCCATGCGGGCACTGGCCGTCTCAGGCGTTGCCGTTTGGCGTGGCCTCCGGCCGTCCGGTAAGCCGTCAAAATCGTCTCATACAGAGGTGAGTATACTACAGGTTTGTGTTGAACAAAAGTTAAGAGTTTGTGTGGTGTTTACGTGAGTTGGGGGAGAGGCCTGCCTCGCAGGCTGTGGACGACTGGACCCGGATGTGGTAAAATACGTTGCGTATTTTGATTCGAAGAAGTAAATAATGTTTATGCGCCAGTAGCTCAGGGGATAGAGTAGCACACTCCGAATGTGAAGGCCGCGAGTTCGAATCTCGCCTGGCGCACCAGCTGAAAAGCCTGCAAGCTCAAGGACTTGCAGGCTTTTTCATTTGTCTTTCTTAGTTTAGATTTTGCCTGTTTTTACCTGTAAAGTGTGGTACTCGGTGTGGTACTTCGCAGATCGAAACTTGCATCACATACCATAACAGTTAAGTCACTGGAGAAGGTTTTTACTTTCCAATATCGATTCGTATTCTTCTTTTGACAACGGACAGTTCACGAGATCCATGAATTGATTCTTCGACAGATTTACTTGCTTTGCCATCATACCGATAAGTGGATCCGATATTTCAGACTTCCCGTGACTGAGCTTCGTCATGACTGCAGTCTTTTTCCCGTCACCATTAATATGATGGAAAAAAGTATGATCTCCTTCAGATGCAACAAAGCCTTTTTTTCTGTAAACTGCTCCTTATACGAGCTGTCTTAAGGACCGTCATCTCGCGCCCCTCACATTCTCAAGCATCCATTTCTTTACCGCTCTCGCGCTTTCAGTCAGATCGCTATCATCCTCCGAAGTGTAATATTCCCATACATGGCTGAACTGACTTTTCAGATCTTTCAACAATTCGTCGACAGTATCTTCCGCAGATGCTATCACCAGGTCTCCGATATGATAATTTGCCACGTAGCAACCATCTTCACAGTGATAACGGATCACCATTCTGCTCTTGAATTCCAGATGTTCATTTATCTGCTTTAATGAAATACAATATTGTGGCCTGCATTCACTATATTTTCTTCTGACAGACTCTTGCCTGTTGATCGGTACACCGCTGAAATTTCTTCTTGAATGCACTGATCTCATACTAGTCACGTTCATCCCCGGCCTCCATTTCGGTCACAACATCCTGCAGCCAATTGAGTAGAGCTCTTGCAGTCTCCTGGTTCATCACTACGCCATTTCTGACAGATCGGATGAACTTATAGTCCTGAGGGGAAACAACGCTTGATTCACAGGTGCTTCCGTCTTCAGAAAACGT
>ERZ791922.636-NODE-636-length-19319-cov-3.641871_pt1 | contig 19319 bp, 18 predicted proteins | sample MGYA00510134_ERZ791922 | MGnify/ENA primary metagenome ERZ791922 (study PRJEB30046, sample SAMN00792101) | human gut metagenome | study: EMG produced TPA metagenomics assembly of the A metagenome-wide association study of gut microbiota in type 2...
TCCCCTTTATATTTTATAGCTACATTTGAAGCTATAGATATTTTAATATACCAAAACTATTCATTTAGTCTTTATTTTATGATTTTATATTTTTTTAATAATGAAATGCGTTTATTACCTAACTCAATTGCTTTTTTCATATCTAGATCAGTTTCTTTTTTACTGCGTTTATAACGATTAATAAAGCCCTTCATTCGTTTTATCCATACATATAGTAGTAGATATGGTTTATCATATAAAATAGGATAACCAGCTCTTAAATTTTTAGCTGATGGAAAAATAAGTGATATAAGCGATGTTTTTTTGTTTTGCTCATTTAAAACTCTTCTAGTCATCAAATTACTATAAACTCTTTCTTTAGTTGAAAGACCAAATACACCACTATCAAAAATATCATCTAAAAAATCAGTATAATCTAATTTATCAATTAAATGTTTAGGATAATTGATATCTCTCATTTTTACGTTATAAAAATCTTCAAGTACACTATATATACAATGAATAAATGTACTTATATTAAATTCATTTGCATAATTAAACAATTTATCCCAATCAACAAATTCATAATTTTTTATACTATACATCCCAATATCCATCAATTGTCGTAATCCAACTCCATTATTAATAAAATGCTTAAAACAATGACAAATCAAATAAAATAACTGATCAAATTCATTCATTACCTGGATTGAAACACCATCGATTTCAATATATTTACTATTAACAAAAATATCTTCAAAATACTTATTCAAAAATCCTAAATAAGTATCATTGCCAAATAACTGCAAATGTAATTCAATAGTTAAAGTAGAAACAGGATCAATAAATGTAGTAACTTGTACATTATCACTTATAACTTCATTAACTACTTGATAATGATTATCAAGTAGTATTTGACAAACTTTATTAAAATCCTCTTTTTTTATAATAATATCTTCATCACCAGATACTCGCCACTCTTTTTTACTATAAAGTTCTCTTAAGACAATTCCTTTTGTAACAATACAATCAATATTATTATTTTTTATTTTTTGATAGATGTTTAAAAAGGCATTGCTAAGCTGTATTTGTTTAACGACCAATGATGTACTTTCATCTTGCCATTTTTGTTTAAATGCTTTATCTGTTTTTAAAAATGATTCGTTGGTTTTAATGGTTTCATATGTAACTGGGAGTAATGAATGAATTTTTGAAAGTTCATATAGTTCTTGCCAATTTTCTTTAGTTAATTGATTAGATAGTTGAAAATCTGTATCATGCATAAAACAAGATATTATATGCATAAGGGTTGCTTGTACTTTTTCCATAAGTTTCTCCTATATTAAATTATGTGTTGATAAATTTAATTGTTTTTTTATATTTAAATAATTTTTTTGACTAACTGGAATGATTACATCATTAATAAGTTGTATTTGATATCTTTTTATTGATTTTATATAGTAATTATTTACTAAATAACTTTTATGAACACGCAATAAAAATGGTAGACACTCTAAATCATTTAAAGAGCTTCTTATATTAATACTATCACCAAAAGTATAAATAGTACAGATTTTATCATTTGATTGGATATAAATAATTTCAGATGGTAAAAGATAATGCGTTGTACTATCGAGATCTCGAAACTGAATTCGTTCATTTTTGGTGTCATTAAAATCAACTTCTCTAAGGTATTGAAACCAAGATGCATATTCATTAATATCTGGAGTTTGATAAGCACTATCAAATTCTAAAGGAATATCGCGAGCATGAGAAGCATGAATATGTAAAAGAGCCCATGAATCCTTTTTTCTTTTCCAGACAAATGTACAGCGTGTTTTAGCAAACAATAAGTGACCATCATCTTGTAAAGAGCTGGTTATTAAATTTCCAATTACAATCCACAAATGTGCATTACGAAAAAGTAAAGAATATCGATCATTAGATACTTTGATAGGTTTTTCATTGCTGATATTTTCAACAGCATTAATAAATTCTTGTTTTCCATGAATATACATAAACTCAAAAGCCCCGATCCACATAAAATCATCATCTATTAAATCAAGACATTTATTAATATCACGATTACAAAAATCTTTAATAAATTGCCTACTTAATTCAATACATTCATTACTTAATAATCTTTTTTCCATTTTCATCACATCCTTAATTATATTTTATCAAACAATATATATTTTTTAAAATATAATGCTTTAAATATGTTTTTGACGAACATTTTTTCTACTTTACGAAAAGTTTTGACAAGTAAATAGAGCATGAATTAAAATAAAATTATATAAGATTAATAAGTCTTATATTTACCAATTTAATAAAAGGAGGGATGCAATTGAAGTTAAAAAGTGATTTAATTTTACGTGAAGTTGCAGGTCAACATGTAATTGTTCCAGTTGGAAAAAGAGTACAAGAAGTCACTTCAATTGTTTATATTTCATCTTCAGCTGCATACTTATGGGAGTATATGAAAAATAACGAATTTGAAATTGATGATCTTGTTAAAATGATAGTGGAACATTACGATGGAGTAAGTGAGGAAACTGCTCGTAAAGATGTTGAAGGCTATATCAAACTATTAACAGATAATTATATTATCGATGATGGAAGGGTTCGAGGAAGCGTATATGTACGTGTCCCTAAAAAATAATGGCATATAAATTTGAACCAGCATGTAATCGCATGGAATGGCTTGATTCATTTTATAAACAAGTATGGCAAAAAGCTTTCGATGATGCGATACCAATATCTGGAACTTTTGAACTAACACCAAGATGTAATTTTAATTGTAAAATGTGTTATGTTCATTTATTAGAAAAAGATATTCCAAAATACGGAAAAGAATTATCTGCAAAAAAATGGATTGATATTGCAAAACAAGCAAAAGAAGCAGGAACAACATGGTTATGTATTACTGGTGGGGAACCATTACTGCATCTTGAATTCGAAGAAATATATACACAGTTATCAAAAATGGGATTTTTTATTACTTTGCAAACAAATGCATCGCTAATTCCTAAATATCAAAAATTATTTGAAAACTATCCACCTAGATCTATAAAAATAACATTATATGGTTCAAACAATGAAACATATAAAAAAGTATGTCAAATAGATAATGGATTTACAAAAGTTCATCAAAGTATTCAATTACTAAAAAAGATGAATATCCCAATTCAATTAGTAAGTACAATCACAAAACAAAATCTTGATGACATAAAAAAGATGGCTTTCTATGCCTATATCAATCAATTACCATGGACATCAACCGGTGGTATAAAAAATTCTTTTAGAAATGAAAAAATAAATCTAGATGAAATAATCGTTCAAGATAAAATTGATCAATATAAAAAAGAAGAAATCAAACATCACTTAAACAATCCTATCAATATAGAAAGAAAACCATGTACGTATTGTCAAGATTATCGTTTAGGATATTGGATTACTTGGGATGGTAAAATGAGATTTTGTAGTTTTTTAACCGAACCAAATATCTCAATTGAAACATTAAGCTTTAAAGAAGCATGGGAGCAATTAATAGAATATGAAGATAATCTAGATTGGCCTCAAGAATGTAAAACATGTAAGGTATCTAGTGTATGTTTTAAATGTGCAGCAACACTTGCAACACATTCTGGAAGTGTTAACAAAATAAATAATGAATATTGTCAAAAAATAAAAGAATATTATAAAAAAATTAAGGAGGAATAAAATATGTCTGAAGGAAGAATGTATATACCAGTAGAAGGAAATATTGCATCAGGAATAATGACAATGAATGGTAGCACATCAGGTGGTGGAGAAGAAAGTGGTTATTGGTTATATTGGAACGAAAATGGCTATACTGGTCAAGGATGGTTTTGGGATGATCCAAATAACTATGTAAAAATAGGATGGCAAAATTATGTAAATGAAGGTAAATTAACTTGTGGCGTTCAACATGAGGCTACTGAGAATGGTTTAAGAGAGCACATTATAGGTGGACATGCTTCTGATTTAAATGAAGTATTGGAGGATTGGCCAGCAGGACAAAAAATGGTGTTCGTTGGTAGCAGGTATGATTTATTTGTTTCTAATGGTTGTTTACGAGAGTTCTAATGGTTGTTTACGAGAACGAGAGTAAATTTTATTTGGAAATGAATATAGAAAATGTTTAACTATAAAATAAATGGAATTTATATTAGATGTAATCGAAAAATATCTTTTCTCAATTGGGATAATTTTGCATCTAATAATCAAGAAGCAAAAATTACTATCGAAATTTTACCACAAACTTTTGAAAAATATAATTTAGAAAGTTTATTGTTGAATGATGAAGATATGCAATTATTTAGATATAATTCAGAGATAATGGTTGTAAATGATGATTGGAGCCATGTTCGAATATTACCTCCAATAGAATATGAGGATATTAATACATTTTTAATTCAAGTTTTTCATACTCACGCAGTACAAAAACATATGATTCAAATTCATAGTTCATTAGTTGAATATAAAGGTAAAGGAATTATGTTTTTAGGACCATCTGGTATTGGTAAAACAACTCAGGCTGAGTTATGGAATAAATATTTAGATGCACTTATTATTAATGGTGACATGGTATTTGTTGAGGATAAAGGTAATGAGTTTATTGGTTGGGGAACACCATGGTGTGGTTCATCGCCATATTGCGAAAATAGAAGTGTTCCTGTTTTAGGCTTAATTGTTTTAAAACAAGGAAATGAAAATAGTATTAGGAAATTAGATGGTTTTGAAAAAGTGAGTGAAGTTAGTAATAACATTATTTATCCTATGTGGTTAGAAAATGGGATGGATTTATGTTTAGACACTTTAGATCATTTGTTGAGAAATGTTCCTGTTTATGAGCTAACAAATAAAGCCGACAAAGAGTCTGTTGAGTTAGTTAAGCAGGTGATATTTATAGATGAAAAGAATTAAGCATATTATTAAAAGGATTAAAGAAGGGCGTTTAAATGAATTGTTTGATCAATTGCTCTGGTTGAGTACTTATGTAAAGAGATATTGGGTATTGATTGCAATTTATACGTTTTTGATGACTTCTGGTTCATTGTTAGGATTAGGAACAACAGTTGTTTCTAGAGATCTTGTTGATGTTGTAACTGGAGAGAGTTCTAAAAATCTTGTTTATGTAATTGGTATGTATGTTGGTACAGGGATCGGTCAGATTTTTATTAATGTGATTAGAACACGAATATCGCTAAGAATTCAATTAAAGATTCAAACAGAGATTCGAGAAGATATTTTTAAACAAATTATGCAAACGGATTGGGAATATCTTTCTGATTATCGTACTGGAGATTTATTGTATCGAATTAATGGAGATGCAGGAATGGTGGCAAACAGTATTTTAACTTTTATCCCAACTGTCATCTCTGTTTTTATAAGTTTTTTTAGTGCATTTTGGATCATGATGAAAAATGATCCAATTATGGCATTGATTGCTTTAATGGGAGCACCTATTACATTATTTACTTCAAGATATACGATGCGTAAAATGCGTGAGTTTACTAAGAAAAATCAAGATTTTTCAAGTAATAAAATGGCTTTTGATCAGGAAACATTTCAAAATCTGCAAATGATTAAAGCTTTTGGTCTAGTACCTAAATTTATTGATGATTTTCATACTGTACAACAAGAATCAATGAAAATATCACTAGATCAAAACAAATATCAAACATTTGGTACAATTATTACTTCATTAGTTGGTCAAGTCATTGGTTATGCTTGTTATGGATATGCTTTATTTCGTTTAGCCAGTGGAGCAATTAGTTATGGGACAATGACAATGTTTGTAGGCATGGCAGGATCGCTTAGAGGTTCTTTTAGTTCCATTGTCAATCTTGTTCCAACTTTGATTAGAGCCTGTATCAATGCTCAACGAATCATTGAAATTATTAATCTTCCTAGAGAAGAAGTAAAAGATGATAAAGAAGCGCGTATGATATTAAATGAAGCTAATAAATGTGGTGTTGAGATTTATATGAATAATGTAAGTTTTTGGTATAAAGAAGGAAAACCTGTTTATGAAAATTCTTCTTTATATGCGCATCCAGGGGAAATTATAGGATTGTTAGGCCCTAGTGGACAAGGAAAAACTACGACATTGAATTTATTATTAGGATTATTTCATCCCCGTAAAGGTAGTTTAAAAGTTGGTAATCCTAATGGTTTAATGATTGATATTTCTTCAGCAACCCGCTGTTTATTTAGTTATATTCCTCAAGAAAACACAATGTTTTCAGGAACAATTGCTGATAATATAAAAATGCTAAAACCTGAAGCAACAGAGCAAGAAATTATTCAAGTTTTAAAAACAGCTTGTGCATGGGAATTTGTTGAAGGATTAGAAGAAGGAATCAATACACCGGTAAGAGAACTTGGCCGTCGTTTTTCACAGGGACAAAAACAACGCTTATCGATTGCTCGAGCATTATTAGTTAATACACCTATTTTATTATTAGATGAAGCTACAAGTGCTTTAGACATGGCTACAGAAAAGAAAGTATTAAATAATATTTTAGAACATGATCCTTTAAGAATAATAATCGTAGCAGCACATCGACCTAGTGTTTTTTCAATGTGTAATCGTGTTTATAAGATTTCTAATGGTTCTATTCATGAAGCAAATCAAGAAGAAGTAACACGTTTTTTAAAGGGAGATGATTAGTAAAATTGGATATTTAGATTTTTTTAAAGATTTTTAATGCAAGGAGGGTGTACATGACGATTTTAAAACGTACAGTTATTGTAATATTTTGCATATCTTTATTAATTTTTATTGTTGCCGTTGTAAAAGAATTAATAAGTAGTGATTCATCCATACCAGAAATAACAAGTGATCGTGATGTTTTAGAGGTTCCATGTAACTATACAGAAAGTCAGCTTTTAGAAGGGTTAAGCGCTTATGATCAAGATGATGGTGATTTAACAAGTAAAATTGTAGTAGGAAGTATGTCAAGATTTATTAATCCTGGTGTATGTAATGTTACTTATGTTGTTTTTGATTCTTCTAATCATTCAGCTAGCTTTACTCGAAAGGTGCGTTTTAGTGATTATCATGCACCAAGATTTAATACTAGTGAGCCATTAGTATTTACTGAAAGAGAAGGTAATTCTACACTTCTTAAAGAAAGAATTATTGCAAATGATATAATCGATGGAGAGATAAGTGAATCGGTTATAAATACAAGTAGCGATATCAACTATTCAGTTGCGGGAACTTATCATAGTACTTATGAAGTTTCTAATAGTTTTGGTGACACATCAACAATTGAGTTACCTGTTCATATTATCAAAAGCGAAAATAATCAAATTGACATTAAATTAACACAGGGAATTATTTATATAAATACCGGTGATACAATCGATGCTGCTGATTATATTGAAAGTGTTACAAGTGCTCAAGGTAGAACACTACATCGTGTTGTTAAAATTGAATCAAATGTTGATAATACTACACCTGGTATCTATGAAATTCATTATCGTGCTAGTTATTCAGGAACAAGTGGTGAAACATGGTTAACTGTAGTTGTACAATAATTTCAAAGAAAGGGGGCAATCATAAATATGAATCAAGATGAAATTAATTTAGATTCAATCAACTATCGAGGTATTATTAGGGATTTATTAAAAAATTGGTGGGTAATTGTCCTTATAGTAATTTCTTTGTGGTTAGCAGCTACAGGAATTGGAAAATTAGTTTATGTCCCTGAATACACAGTTTCTACAACTTTAGTAGTAAGTGCTAAAGGAACTAATGATACATATACTTCACTAGCAATGGCTAGTGAAATGGCTGATATTATTAAAGAAGTTTTTCAAAGTGATGTTTTATTAGAATTAGTAGAAAATGAAATTGGGAAAACTAATCAAGGAACGATTACATGTAATCAAATTCAAGAAACTAATCTATTAGTATTAAATGTTACTTCTAAAGATCCTCAAAATGCTTATCAATTTATGAATTCAGCATTAAAACATTATAATGAAGTTTCTGACTATGTATTTACTAATGCCACATTACAAGTATTACAAGAACCTTCAATTCCAACCACACCATCAAATAGCTCAAGATTGATCAATTATCGTAACTATATCGCATTATTAGGTGGAGTAGCTGTCGCTGGAATCATTGCTTGTCTATATTTATTTCGTCATACACTTAAAAGTAGTAAAAATGCTGGAAAATTATTGGATGGTCGAGTTGTTGGGATTATTCCATATGAAAAGAAAAAAAGAAATAAACATTTAAAAAAATCCAAACAATCATTGCTTATTACTTCTCCTATTGCAAGCATGAATTTTGTTGAAGCAAATGGAAGAATGTCATCAAGAATCGAACATCATTTTGATAAACATAATTTTAAAGTACTTTTAGTTACTGGAATTGGCGAAAATGAAGGTAAATCAACAGTTGCAGCAAATATTTGTTTATCATTTGTTGAAAAAAATAAAAAAGTATTGTTGATAGATGGTGATTTTAGAAAACCAGCACAATATAAAATATTTGATAAAGAAGTTTTAGACACCAATCCTTTACAAGATGTCATAACAGAAAAAAAATCTTTAAAAGATAGCATATATTTCAATAAAAAAAGTAATATCTATGAATTATTTCTTTATCACGCTATTGATGATCCATCTAAATTAATGAATGTTGTTACTTTGAAAAAAATAATGGATCAGTTAAAAAAACACTTTGATTATATTGTAATTGATTGTTCACCTGTAGCTGTTTCCGTAGATGCAGAAGTTTGGATGGAAGTTGTTGACAGTACAATTTTACTTGTACGTCAAGATTGGACAGATATTCGAATGGTAAATGATACAGTTGATTTAATTTGGCAAAGTGACTGTGATTTTACAGGATTTGCTTTAAATATGTTTATAGATGATGAAATTCGTCATAATGATTATGGTTATAGTTATTATGATTATAAAAACCATCGGCATGAAAGTAGGTGATATCATGGATGAACAAAGATTAAAAGAATCAATGTTGGAAGACGATAACATTGAAATTGACTTAAGTGAATTAATTCATGATTTTTTAAAAATACTTAAAGACTATTGGGGATTGTTCTTAGGAACTATTGTTATATGTACTATTGCTTTTTCTACTTTTCGTTATCTTACTTATACACCAATTTATCGCTGTGAAGCAACTTTTACAGTTGCAACTGATAGCGAAAACACTGGAAGTTACAGTTATTATTATTCGCAAAATACTGCTGATCAATTATCCAAAACCTTTCCATATATTCTTGATAGTAGCTATTTTAGAAGTATTTTACTTGAAGAATTGGGTGTTAATAGTTTAAACGGAACTTTAAGCGCTAGTACTGTAAGCGAATCAAATATCGTAACTATGAGTGTAGAAAGTAACAGTCCCCAAGATGCAATGTCGATTTTAACATCAGCAATCGAAGTATATCCAGATGCCGCACGCTTTGTTTTAGGACAAATTCAATTTCATATGATCAATAATCCACAGCTTCCAACAAGTCCTTACAACAAGTTAACTTTTACTAATACAGTTATTGTAGGCGGTATAATTGGTTTGGTATCTGGAACAATAATTTTAGGATGTATGGCGCTTTTTAGAAAAACGGTAAAAAATCCTGAAGACATGAAACGAATTACAAATTTAAACTGTATGGCAACAATTCCCCGAGTGAAATTTAAAGCTCGTAAAATTCATAAACAAACAAGAATATCGATCAATGATCGACGAATTCCTTTTGCTTTTAAAGAAAATATGCGATCACTACAAATGCGTTTAGAACGAGTTTTAAAAAAAGAAGAACATAAAGTAATCGTAGTAACTAGTACAGCCGCAAATGAAGGTAAAACAACCCTTACAATAAACTTAGCAGAAACATTTGCTACCAATGGTAAACGTGTTTTATTAATTGATGCTGATTTACGTAGACAATCAATTGCTAGCATTCTACATTGTAAAGATAATCAAGGATTAATCGATGTATATTTACAAAAAGGTGATGTGTTAAAAAATATTCATAAATTAGATGATTCAAAATTATGGTTTATAGGAAATGATAATCCCGTTGATAATCCCGTATCTGTTTTAAGTCATCCAGATTTAAAAGAATTTATTGAGAAAATGAAAAAAGAGTTTGATTATGTAATTATTGATACACCACCTTGTGGAATCTTTCAAGATGTTACATTGATCCAAGAATATGCTGATGCTTTATTATATGTTGTAAAATATGACTTTTTACCATATCAAAAGATTCAAAATGGATTGTCTATATTAAAAGAAGATTGTTGTTTTATGGGATATGTTTTTAATATCTATACTAAAAAATCATCAGAATATGGGCATCATAGTTATGGATATAATCGCTACGGTTATGTCAAAGATGAATATAAGGAGTAATCTATGATTGATATACATATCCACATTCTACCTAATGTAGATGATGGTGCAAATAGCATGGATGAAGCAATTAATATGGCTAGACTTGCATTTGATAGTGGAGTAGAGGCAATGGTTGTAACACCTCATAGTAATCAAATTAAGGGATTTAAAAATTATAATGATAATAATTTAATCAATCTATTTGATGGTTTTAAAAACGAATTAATTAAACATAAGATTGATTTAAATGTTTATTTAGGGATGGAAATTTTAGCAAGTAATGATCTTGTTGAAAAAATAATGAATAATAAAGTTATTGGATTAAATAAATCAAGATATTATTTAGTAGAGTTTTATTTTGATGATACCATAAGTGATATTGAAATGATTTTAAAAGAAATGTTAAAAATTGGGAAAATACCACTTATTGCTCATCCTGAGCGTTATGTAAGTGTTCAAAAAGAACCTTGGATTATTTATCGGTGGCTAAAACTTGGCTGTTTGATTCAAATCAATAAAGGCAGCATATTTGGTCATTTTGGCAAAAATGCTCAAATAACTGCAAAGAAATTATTAGATTATCGGTTGGTAACAGTTGTAGCCAGCGATGGACATAGCAGTATGTTTCGTCGTCCTAATATGAATGAAATTCAAGATTATTTAGAATTGAATTATGGTATTGAATATGCAGATAAGTTATTATATATGCACCCTAAAGCTATTATTGAAAATAGAGAAATTGTATTTATTGATCAAGATTAAAAGTGGAGGGAAAAAATGAATAAGATATTTAAAGATATTAGAACTTATTTTATGATTATTTTAATTATTGTTATATTGTGGCTTGGATATCAGTTAATTAAATATCCAATATTATCAACAAAATACATCATTATTTTTATGATTGTTAATATAGTTATAATGCTTCTATTTATTTTAAGTCAATATAAAGCAAAAAATAAAAAAATAAGACTTACGGGTAAAATACTTATTATTATCTTTTGCTTATTACTAATACCTTTAAACTATACTTTTTCTAAAACAATGAATGCTTTAGCTAAAACTGAAACTCATGTAGAAACGGATAGTGTTTCAATTATTGTAAAAGCAAATAGTACATATCAATACACCCAAGATTTAAAAGGAAAAGTATATTCAACTCTTGCTACTGATGATAAATCAGTAGATAAAACAATTGAAAAACTTCAAACTGAAAACAATGAAAACATTCAACCCAAAGTATATAGTGGTGTGTTAACACTAGTAAATGCTTTATATAATAATGATGTTGACTGTATAATTATTAACGAATCATATCGAGCCATGATTGAAGAAGATTTTCCTAATTTTTCTAGTGATACAAGAGTTATCTATTCAAAACAATATGTTACAGAAATAAACTCTCCTGAAAATAGTGATATTACTAGAAATACTTTTAATGTTTATGTTAGTGGAATTGATACATATGGCTCAATTACAACCAAATCACGCTCTGATGTTAATATGATAATGACTGTTAATCCAACTACAAAAACGGTTTTATTAACTAGTATTCCAAGAGATTATTATATTCCATTTAATGTTCTTGGTGGTCAAAGAGATAAATTAACTCATTCAGGCTTATATGGGGTTAATGAAACAATGCAAAATGTTGCATCTTATTTTGGTATTGATATAGATTATTTTATAAGAGTCAATTTTGATAGTTTAATTGATATTGTTGATAGTTTAGGTGGTATCGAAGTTTATAATCCTCAAGCATTTAAAAACTTTGAGGTTGGAAAAATTACTTTAAATGGTGAAGAAGCACTAGCATTTTCGCGTGAAAGATATTCTTTTGAAGATGGTGATAAAGAACGTGGTAGAAATCAAATGAGGGTAATTACAGGAATTATTAATAAAGTTTTATCACCGGCAATTATAAGCAATTATAGTGAATTAATGGATAAATTGCATGTTTCTTTTCAAACTAATATGTCTGATGAACAAATAATTAGTTTAGTAAGAATGCAATTAGATGATATGAGTCCTTGGACAATTCAACAACAAAGTGTTAATGGAAATGGACAAACGTTATATTCACCAATTTATGGTTCTGATTTATATATGATGGTTCCTGATGATAAGTCAGTTGAAAACGCTAAAGTCAAAATTAATGAACTATATTAAATAACTACTTTTTATTAGATTAATAAAAAAATATAAATTAATAGGGAAAATCATAGTAATTTGATATAATTGAAAAGCAAATAATTGTTTTAAAAACAAAACATTTGTTTGTAATATTAGATGGAGGTTATTTATGTCAAATTCGAAAAAAATCGTTTGGTATAACTTGGCCTTTATGGCGTTTTCAACAGTTTGGGGATTTGGAAACGTAGTAAATGGATTTGTATACTTTAACGGTATTCAGGTAATTTTTAGCTGGATCATGATGTTTGCATTGTACTTTGTACCTTATGCATTAATGGTTGGAGAATTAGGTTCAGCATTCAAAAATGCCGGTGGTGGAGTTAGTTCATGGATTCATGAAACAATGGGTTCAAAACTAGCTTATTATGCTGGATGGACATATTGGGTTGTACATATGCCTTATATTGCATCTAAAGCATCAGGAGGATTAAAAGCGTTAAGTTGGGTTCTTTTCCAAAATTCATCTTTTTATGATTCTTTGGATATTAGACTAGTTCAAATTATTACGCTAATTGTTTTCTTGTTTTTTGCATGGGTAGCATCTCGTGGATTAAACCCATTAAAATCACTTGCGACATTAGCAGGATCTTCGATGTTTGTTATGTCAATTCTATTTATTATCTTAATGATGGCAGCACCTGTACTTAATCCAAATGGTGGATATCAAACAATTGATTGGAGTTTTAAAAACTTAATTCCATCATTTAGATTAGAGTATTTTACATCTTTATCTATTTTAGTTTTTGCAGTTGGGGGCTGTGAAAAGATTTCACCTTATGTAAATAAAGTTGAAAATCCATCTAAGGGATTCCCTAAAGGAATGATTACTCTTGCAATCATGGTTATTGTTTGTGCAATACTGGGAACAATTTCAATGGGAATGATGTTTAATGTTGCTGATATTAATGCAAACTTTGATTCATATATTGCAAATGGCGCTTATTGGTCATTCCAAAAATTAGGTGAGTATTATGGTATTGGAAATACATTTATGATTATTTATGCTATCTGTAATATGATTGGTCAATTATCAACATTAGTTATTTCTATTGATGCACCACTTAGAATGTTATTAGATAATGAAGATGCAAGACAATATATTCCTACTAAGTTGTTAAAGAAAAATGATAAAGGTGCATATGTAAATGGTATCTGGTTAGTAGTAGCTATTGTAACACCATTAATTTTAGTACCGGCTTTAGGAATCAACAGTGTTACTTCGTTTTTGAAATTCTTAACACAATTAAATTCAGTATGTATGCCACTTCGTTATTTATGGGTGTTTATCGCTTATATTGCTTTACGTAAGGCAATTGATAAATTCCCTGCTGAATATCGTTTTACTAAAAATCAAGCACTTGCGAAATTTTTTGGTTGGTGGTGTTTTGCAATTACAGCTATTTGCTGTGGACTAGGGATGCTTAAGGGAACTCCATTTGAAATTGCAATGAACATTATTACACCTATAATTTTAGTTGGACTAGGAGCAATTATGCCTGCTCTTGCTAAAAAGAATAAAACAAAATAATTTTTAAACATATCCTTTAACTAAATGTTAAAGGATATGTTATACTTATATACGGAGGTTTTGTTTATGGATAAAAAAATATCGCAGGAATTAATGTCATTTATAAAAAAAAGTCCTACTGCTTTTCATGCCATTGATAACATTAAAAAAACATTATTAGAAAATGGTTTTGAAGAATTATTAGAAGGACAAGTATGGAAGATTGAAACAGGTAAACGTTATTTTGTTTCTAGAAATAATTCTAGTATCATTGCTTTAAATTTAGGAACTGATTTAAGTAACTATAGCTTTAATGTTGCTGCTTCACATAGTGATTCACCAACTTTTAAAATCAAAGAAAATGCTGAAATTGAAATTAGAGGGAAATATACACAATTAAATACTGAAGGATATGGTGGAATGCTATGTTCAACTTGGTTTGATCGTCCTTTATCAATTGCTGGACGTGTTTTAGTACGTGATGGAGATCGTTATCTTACTAAATTAATTAATTTTGATCGTGATTTAGTATTAATTCCTAACGTTGCAATTCATATGAATCGTGCTGTAAACGATGGTTATGCATATAATAAACAAGTGGACATGTTGCCATTATTTGGTGGTAGTGATAGTAAAGTAGGGGATTTAAATAAATTAATAGCCGATGAATTAAATATTGATGTTGAAAATATTTATGGTAGCGACTTATATTTATATAACCGTATGGAACCATCTATATGGGGAATAAATGAAGAATTTATTTCTTGTCCACAATTAGATGATTTACAATGTGCTTATAGTAGTTTACAAGGATTTTTAAAAGGATATAACGCTAAATCAATTAATGTATATGCATGTTTTGATAATGAAGAAGTTGGTTCAGGAACAAAACAAGGAGCTGGCTCTACATTTTTACAAGATGTTTTAAAACGTGTAAACAGTGCTTTAGGTAAAAGTGATGAAGAATATTATCGTGCCTTAGCTTCAAGTTTTATGTTAAGTGCTGATAATGCTCATGCAGTTCATCCAAATCATCCAAGTAAAACAGATGTCAATAATTGTGTATATATAAACGAAGGTGTTGTTGTTAAATCACACGCTGGACAAAAATATACAAGTGATGCTGTAAGTATTGCTGTTTTTAAAGGGTTATGTAAAAATGCTAATGTACCAGTACAATTTTTTGCAAATCGTTCTGACGTAGTAGGTGGCAGTACTTTAGGAAATATTGCAATGGCTCAAGTTTCAATGAATGGAGTTGATATTGGTTTACCACAACTTGCAATGCATTCATCTTATGAAACAGCAGGAATCAAAGATACATATTATATGATCAAAGTAATGGAAGAATTCTTCAATAGTCATATTGAAGAAGCAACTGCACATGAATTAAAGGTTTCTAAGTAATGAAAAAAGAGAAATTAACAAAAAAACAAGTTGCCAAGATAAAAACAGAGATATTAGAAAAATATACGATCTCTGGTTTATGGCAAACAATGTGTGGTTATATAGTTTTATTATTTGTAAAAGAATTATTGACAGATAATTATTTAATTAATTTTTCTGTAGATGTGTTAGTAGCAATTGTGGCATTTTATATTACATTGCATAATTTAGTCAATCAGTATAAATTAATTAGTGAACATGGTATTTCAAAAAAAACATTTGTGTTTCAAATTTTTGGATATGTAATTGGATTATTTATTGTAATTATTACGCTAAAGAGTCCTTTTGATATTTCATTTGCGATTTTAGTAATTGCCTTTTTAACAAATAAGAAACTATTTGAAAAAGAACTTAATTCTATTAAAATGAAATAATTTTTTAAGTATGGTTAAATAAATACCATACTTTTTTATTTAATAACAGATAATCAGTAAACAATTTTACCACTGTTAATATTCTATATTAAGAGGGAAAATTATGGACGATATAAATTCAAATGATAGATTAGATGGATTAAGAGAGGATCAAGATAATAACTATTAGGTAAGTATAGATGAAGTTAAATTATTAGAGCTAATGAATTTAACACGGCAAGAAAATACTATGTGAACACGATTACTTTTAATAAGTATTGCAGAAGCATTTAGTAGTATCAACCCATTTTATCTTAAAGAAAAGATGCAAAATATGTTATATGAACACTTAAGACTTACAACAATCGAAGTAAATGCTAGATTAAAAGGAGATTATGTTGCAGATATAAATGCCTATGATATGGTTCAAAATGAGATTTTAAAAATGTCTAGTTTTTTTGTAAATGGAATTATAGAACAATTCCCTGATTTATTTTAAATAAAAATAATCTAATATAAAAAGCTTACATCGGTAAGCTTTTTATATTAGATTATAGCTTTTTAGTTGTTCTTCAATTTCTTTTTCATCGATTATACATCGACATTCACCTAATTCAATCGCCGGTTTAGTTTTACCATGATAATCACTACCACAAGTAATTAACATATTATATTTTAAGCCCGCTTGATAAAAATATTGAACAGTTTCTTTATCATGATAATTGCTAAATGCTTCAACACCATCTAGACCTAATTTTACCATTTCATCAAATATTTCAAATTTTCCTTTTAAATTATTACCAGGATGCGCTAATACTGCAACACCACCATGTTTTTTAATTAATTCAATTGTTTCTTTCAAAGATGGATATATCATTTTTGTATAACAAGGTTTACCTTGAGCATAATAATCCCAATAAAAATTTACATATGGATTATCACTGCGATTACCATCTTTTCGATATGGTTTTAATAAAGGATGATCTAAATAACGTTGATCATTTAATAAGACTTCACCAAACATTTCACCAGTATATACACCATTACTGCTTAATTTTTTTAAAGCTTCTTTGTCAACATCAAATCCTAGATTATTAGTTAATTCAATCTTTTCTTTAGAGTTTTTAAGCTCTTGATTTAAAATATTTTTTTCTAAAGATTCAAAATCTTCATGATGATAATCAATTCCATAACCTAAAACATGTAAATCAATTCCATTATAAGTACAGTCTATTTCGATTGCAGGAATATATGTAATATTTAATTTATTAGCAGCTTTTTTAGCTTCTGCAATTGCTTTAACGCTATTGTGATCAGCAATCGCCATAATTTTAATATTTCTTTTATGACATTTTTCAACTAGTTCAATTGGTTTGAATTCACCATCGTCACTATATTTAGAATGCATATGTAAATCAATATATTTTTCCATTACTTAGCTCCTTTAATTTCTTTATATAATTATAAAAAATATCCGTAATTAATGTACGGATATTTTGTTTTAACTAATCTTCAATTGGTTCAAAATCAATTGCACCATGTTTACATAATGGACAAATATAATCATCAGGTAACGTATCACCTTCATAAATATATCCACAAACTTTACATACAAAACCTTTTTTTCCATCTGTATTTGGTTTAGGTTTAACATGATCTTGATAATAGTTATAGCTCATTGTTTCTTTATCAGACATTACACGAGCTTCACTAACTTTACAAATGAACATTCCATGTGTATCTAAATCAACGTAATTTTCTACTTCTAAAGACATAAAAGCATTAATATATCGTGGTAAAAATGCTAATCCATTATCTGAATAAAGTGGTTTGAAATCAGCAAATTTATCAACTGTTCTACCACTTTGGAAACCAAAACGTTCAAAAACACTAAATGGTGCTTCGACAGATAAACAGTTAACATTAAGTTTACCAGTTTGTTTAATTACGTGATGTGAGTAGTTTTGTTTATTAATATTTACTGCAACACGATTTGGTGAATCACTTACTTGAGTAACAGTATTTACAATTAAACCATTATCTTTTTTACCATCATTACTTGTCACAACATATAAACCATATCCAATTTTAAATAATGCGCTCATATCATGTTTATTAGCTTTATCATCTGATTGAGCAATATAATTTTGACATAATTCATCAGATAATTTATCAATAGCTTCAATTGTATCATTTTTAACTGCAGATTTAATTGTTACTGAGTTGTTTGCAAATGTAATATTTTTACATCCTGAAAGCATTTCTTTCATTGTTTTATTGGCAAGTGGTGACCAAGATCCATTTTCAATTAAAGCAACTGTACGATTTTGGAAATTTCTTTCAGTTAAATGATTAATAAACTCTTTCATAAATGGGAAAACATCTGCATTATACGTAGTTGTTGCTAAAACTAATTTACCGTAACGGAAGGCATCTTCAACCGCTTCAGCAATATCATCGCGTGCTAAATCATGAATTGCAACTTTTGGACAACCCTTTTCTTTTAATTTTTCTGCAAGTAATTCAACTGCTTTTTTAGTGTTTCCATAAACTGAAGTGTAAGCAATAACAATACCTTCACTTTCAACACCATATGATGACCAAATATTATATAAATTTAAATAATATCCTAAGTTTTCTGTTAAAACTGGTCCATGCAATGGACAAATTGTTTGTATATCTAAATTTGCTGCTTTTTTTAATAAAGCTTGTACTTGAGCTCCATATTTTCCAACGATACCAATATAATAACGACGTGCTTCACATGCCCAATCTTCTTCTATGTCATTAGCACCAAATTTTCCAAAACCATCTGCAGAAAATAATACTTTATCTTTGCTATCATATGTAACCATAACTTCTGGCCAATGTACCATTGGTGCAAATACAAAAGTTAAATCATGTTGACCTAAAGATAATGTTTCACCATTTTTTACTTCAAGTCTTTTTACTGATGAATCTAAATCAAAAAATTGATCCATCATTACAAATGTTTTTGCATTTGCAACAATAGTTGCATCAGGATATGTTTTAATGAAATTTAAAATATTTGCTGAATGATCAGGTTCCATGTGTTGTACGATTAAATAATCTGGAGTTTTTCCATTTAATACATCATCCAAATTATCTAACCATTCATGGGTAAAATTAATATCAACAGTATCCATTACTGCAATTTTTTCATCCATGATTACATAAGAATTGTATGCCATTCCATTTGGCACAACATATTGTCCTTCAAATAAATCAACTTGGTGATCATTTACACCAATATAATGAATATCTTGTGAAATTTTCATAACCTTCTCCTTATCTTATTTAAATGTCCAATAAAATTATAGTACATTGTATTTTCAAAATCAATCGATAAGACATATATTGATCGGGTCTTTGACACTTGTAGAACTTTTTTGAAATCTTAAAT
>ERZ791922.643-NODE-643-length-19202-cov-3.427482_pt1 | contig 19202 bp, 22 predicted proteins | sample MGYA00510134_ERZ791922 | MGnify/ENA primary metagenome ERZ791922 (study PRJEB30046, sample SAMN00792101) | human gut metagenome | study: EMG produced TPA metagenomics assembly of the A metagenome-wide association study of gut microbiota in type 2...
GCTATAATTTCAGTTAATCTACCTGAGCCTTTGACAAGGTTTATATGATTATGAATATTTGTTTTTGTCCAAGTATTAGTTTTACTTTTATAAAGACTATGATCATTTGTATTACCTGTGTGTTTCTTTCCAGGAACAAGGTCAATACAATGGCCTCCATAAGTTACACCTATAGAAACATTTTGTTTTCTTGCTGTAATGCCATTGGTAATTACCTTATTGTACAAACTAGTATATATTTCATTTAGAGTATTAGAGGTATCTGACTTTAAAGAGATGAATAAGTCTATATCAGATGAGAGTTTAATTGCTGTTCCCTTTGCACGAGATCCAGAATACTCGACACCAATTAGTTGAGTCCCCGCCCACTCATTAATTATCTTAACAAGAGGGTCAACAACTATTAACTTGGGTCAATATCGCCTTTAACGTTATACTTATTAATTATTGTTCCTACATATTCGTCAGCTGTCAATTTTAATTTTCTCACTTCCTTTATAATATACTTCTAAATTATATATACTTTACATTATAATACAAAAAGTCCAATATTACCATATTATTCCTTATGAATTTTAAAAACATCATTATATTGAGTTAGAAAATAGAGCTAAAAGTTTGTATACAAAACTTTTAGCTCTATCAATTTTGCAAACTTTAAATAACGTGTTTTAGCCGTTTTATTAATATTTTATTTGATTTTGCATACTTTAACTTCATTTTTACAAATTCTGTCGTTCAAAAAATGCCCAAAATACGTCATCTAGTTTGCAAAATTTAACTTCTCTAATCAACTATTGATTCTAGTAATTAAAGTTTGCGTTCTATCAAATAAAGTTTACTGTAGATTAATATAGTTAACTGTTAAAAAGAAAAAAGAATTTTGCATTTGTATAATTCCCCTTTTCTATGCATATTCTGCATTATTCTTTCTACCAGTCAATTCCTTTTATTTTTTTCATTACGTTTGGCACTCTCAATAATTACTTTATAAACATAATGGGAAGTATAAGTATTTGGAATTATATCAATCTAATGGATTTAGTTGAGCTGAGAAGTCGTAATGTAAAATTGCATCTTTATCCTGTATTTCTATTGTAGACTTATTAAAAGGAATATTCAGTTTTTCAAGTTTCTCTATTAAGCATGCTTTCCCAAACGTTGCTTTATCTTTAGTGTTTTTAGCTTCTAAAAACACAATCGAATTATGAGTTCTTGCGGGGTAAAGAATAATCCCGTCAAATTCACAAAGTTTTTTTCCTGTTTTCTCTTTCTCGTATACTAAAATACTTCCAGGAACAGTAATGCAGGTGTCGTTCTTTTCATCTTTCTGCAAAACTGAATAGATATTATTGACTTCATGACGTTCATCCTCATTACCATATCCGTAATCTAGGATTTTCTTAAGTGAGCGTAATCTTTGCTTTTTCCCTTTCGTACAAATGACACAAATATGGGAATGAACTGTGGGCTTAATAACAATTGGATTCTCGCCACAAAGATAGAAAAGAAAAAATTTTGTTGTTAACAAATACCGAATATCAGCTCTGTCAATATTGGGTATCTTACGCAAGTTCATGACAATTATTTTGAGAACATGAAAAGCCACCTGCGGTTTTGTTTTACAACTGCGCTTCAGCGATACTAAAATTGTTTGTTCCCCGTGATAACGATCGTAATAACCCGTACGTATATTGTTGGTATGGCTTAAAGCGCTAAGTATCCACTGAGAATACATTTTTTGTTCTTTAGAGAATGTAAGCTTTAAAATTCCGGTTTGAATAAAATCTCTACACTGTGAGTAGTTTGTATTTGGCAAACTTTCTTTGCTAATAAAATAGTCATTATAATAATCGCAATGTTCAGTAGCACTGTGTAGCAATTTTCTAACCATGCGTTCTGTAATCATATAATAGCAAATAGCATTTGCTTCTTCATTATAAACGGTATCATCCAACATTTTACTAATCGAGTTAACAAGTTGTTTAGTTGAACTGTTATCATTGTACGCAGAAAGGAGTTCTTTAAATAAGACTAGCAGAGCATTCGCGTCACACAAATCAATCGTCATAGGGGTTCTTGCAATCTGTAAATCATATGACACATATGCCACACTGCGTACTGAGTGGTATAACCCAAATACATAGTGCAACTTGTTGTTTTCTGCGAGCATATCTTCGTTTATATACGCATATAATAATTCCTGTGCTAACTGAACGGACCGCTTCGATTGATTACATCTTTTCAATATCAATAGTGAGTTGAGCAAATGAAATCTTTGATAATTCGCTTCTGTTATCATTTTTTTTGCAGCTTGTTGGTACAGCACATCGTCGGATGCATAAATTATTTGATTTTTAAATATATCACATTGAGCAGCGTTAATTATGACTGCTCTTGAAGCAACAAATGTATTGTAAAAATGCCCAATATTATATACTATTGTTAGCACTTGGAGTAAGTCAGCAATTGATGGCTTCCATGTCTTCGGCACAAAGGACAGATCTGCTCTTAAGTCATGGGGGGCTACATAGTTATTGTAAGTAAATTCAAGTTGATTTTGCAAATTACTCTTAATAATCTGATGAAAATAGAGTTGCAAAATGGTATAATCATATCTACTCTTTTCCAGTTTTTTATTAACATTAATTACACCTAATTGCGGAACATCCTGCATGCGTTGAATAATACCACAAGTGTTTAATTCCTCGTATAGCTCCGTTGCCGTTTCATATAAGTCGACTTTAACTTTAGACGAATATGTTCTTCGTTTATGCTTCCTTAATAAATTATGTTCAATAAACATAAATCCACCCCACATAAGCTAAATGTATCATTTGTCATCTCTGTAATTACTATTGCTACCATGTGTTTGTCCCTGTGAATATTACAGAAGTTCCATATCTATTTTGCACATCAATGAAAGATATCCGCAAATGCTCCAAAAAACGTTTCCCAAAAACCAGAAGGTTCCTTTGCTCTTGAAATCAATTTTTTACATAGCTTTTCAATTTGCCCTTCTAATTTCTCCTTTTCTTCTATCATTCCACTATATGCTGGTATATCACGTTTAAATATTTCCAATAACTGACATATATAGATAGAAGTATCTACCTTCAAATCACACGGAAACAATGTAAATGAATACTTAGGAGGATTACCTCTTGTAGAAAAAGTAATTGCATAGGGTTGCTCCGATTTATCCCAATTCTGCAAGATTTCCCTCAACTTTTTATCATCAAAGAACGTAAAATAACTTTCATACCTATATGTAATGCATTTATTTGTGTTTGATGTTTTAAAATGAGAAGTATCGTCTCTCTTTTGATATGTCTCATAACTGTACTCTCCTTTATAAAAGTCTGGATGTGTAAATATACTTTCATGAAGTTTAGCTATAAGGCAATTACATTGATATGCATAGGATAAACAATCTTTTTCTAAAGAAAGTGCCATATCTGCAATTTTCTTCTTGATATATAAAATGTCCCCTGTCTGTTTCAATTCACGGATAGGCGGATAATATTTAATGGTGTGCATAGTCTCAACTTTTTTATAATCTGTCCATTCCTTTGGGCGTCCATCTGCCAAACCTTCTTTAAGATTATAAAAATGACTGTAAATTTGCTTATACATATCCTGTAACTTTAGACGATCAGTTTGATTCTTACCAGATTTCATCCCCAATACAAAAGTGATTAAGCTTACAATCAGGCTTGTACTTAGACTAACAATAATTGTTTGTAGCATATCTCCCCTCCTGGTCTAAATCTCAAAACAATCATTCTATTTTGATATTATTACATTTATCTTTTAACTTCCCATTGGTATAACCTGAATTCCCGTATACTTAATTACATTGATTTTAAATCGTTCTGATAAATATATTTTACCATATTTCGTCAGCATAACAAGCTATATTTGGAAATGTTACACTCTACAGAACTTCTCACATTATATAAGGGTAGTCTTCATATAAATATCTATTTGATTAAAACACAGATATATTTCAATCTATAGAGCACGTTATGGCATATCTTTTGTAAAGTGGCAAATGTTCAGACCACAGATATACTTGCTCTATATCGTAGAGAGTGCACCTGATTGGTATGTGAAGCAGGTCACGGAGGACTTTGTGGTAAGGACAGAGTGGTATCGTCTTAAGATTACTCATGAAGCAAGGTTGCATGGAACAGATGCAAGACTACTCAAGCCGGATGTACCAAATAGTCCGGATTCTGTTTTCTCACAATTAAGGAACCCGTGATTTCGTCTACATAATTTATTTGTAACTAGTAATAATTTTTGGAGAAAAGAATTATGGTATCCAGTCAATTGGTAAAGGAGAATTTTATGAATAACCAGAAAAATATTAAACGATTTGAAAGTCTCTTAGAAAAAGTTAATCGCAATGGAGTGAACGAACTGATTAATTACATCAGAACGGATACAGACTTTTATTCTGCTCCGGCATCTACGCAGTTCCATCTTGCATGTGAGGGTGGTTTGTTACAGCACAGTCTCAATATATATTACAGTCTGGCTTTCAAAAAGCTGAGCCTCATGTGGAATAAATTTCTTGAAAATATTGAAGATGAAAGTATAATCCTTGTTGCTCATTTAAATGATTTATGTAAGGCCAATTTTTTATGCCAAAGATACAGGAAATCAAAAAACATACGATGTAGACAAAGTAGCAGCTGCACCAAAGCGCGATGTGAAACACGATGATATGGGTGATTTTATTTGGAATGTGTTTTAAAGTATGGAATTGATGATAAAATGCCACTTGGTCATGGAGAAAAGAGTGTTATACTCATAAGCCATTATCTTGAATTAACGATAGATGAGATTATGGTAATTCGGTGGCACATGGGTTTTAGTGAGGACAAGTCTTTGTATCCGAGTCTAAGAAAAGCTATGGAAGAATATCCACTCGTTTTAGCACTCCATGAAGCCGACCTGGTTGCATCAAAATTCATTGAAGCTCCCTTTGGAAATAAAGCAGAAGCGAATAATATTTTGCCAGAGAAAGTAGAACGTCCAACTCATTATAATGACGATGACGAACCAAATCCTTTTGATGAGCCATAGAAATTGTGTATAAATGATTTCATATATAAAAAATCCTTACATATACTAAGCGCTCTCATTAATGCATAGTGAGAGCTCTTTCTTTTTTACTATTACGTTTTGTGTTAAATCTACTGCTGGCTTTTTTGTTCTCATTTCTTCCTCTCTGTCAAAATCCAATTCGAATAAATAATCATTGATTTCCAGGATTTGTCTCTCATTATCACTAGTAAGCAATAAGCAACCACCTTTGTATAACGTAAATATATTTTGAAATTTTGCACGGATTATCGAGTTAAAAATCAAAGAACTCTTCAGGCATAGGTAAATAGATTTTAAATCTTAAATTCATCTTTTATCATCTCTTTAATAAGAAAATCATTCATTTCCATCACCTTTTCTTTTTCAGGCTTATCTGATTGACTGATTTTTTCAAAACCTGCTAATTGTTCTGATGTCAGCTTAAAACACGCATTGAAATATTGTGAATTACAAAATTACCGGTTATACTCGTTTAGTATTTCCGTTAAGTGTTCAGATGTTGTCGGAAGAAGTATAACAATATTCGTATTTCCTCATTCTTTTCTCCTCTCTTCTATATGAAGCTGTTAAAGTGCTATATGATTTATGCTAGAATATGTCCATCAAAAACCGGAATCAGTGTCCCAATGAATCCGACTTGAGTGTCCAGAAGGCACCAGAATACGCAGTTCCCTTTGCCATTTGAAGAAGGCAGCTCGTTTTATTTCGTTCTGTCTGCACCAATCCTGTTTGTTCAAGCCGCTGCTCTTGGCCTACTCCTCAAAGAGGTGGTATCCGTAAGTGCTTCAAGCCCTGGTATATTTGTATCTTGCCAGGGCTTATACTTTGTGATAGGCAATGCTGATTACGTATTAATAGCATATATTATTTGTTATACGGTTTTATGCTTTAGTTGTTACTCGATGGTTTTACCGGAATGTTTTCATACCTTTCACATCCTAGGTATACCTTTGATAGAGGTACGTTGTCAACATCATAACCTTTTTCACTCAGTAGCTCCTTGTATTTTTCTGCGATAGCGGTAATTGTGTTTATTAACCGATCCATACTACCTTTTTGGTCGTAATCTGTTTTTAGCATATAGACTGAACAGTATTCGGGAAGAGGATCGGCATACATATTGGATGCGTTGTCTATAAACAGTATACTGTACCCGTTTAACTCTGCAGCCTTTTGTACATCCAACCTGCATTTCTTTTTCGTATTCATCGCAAACACATATTTCTGATTGTTAAGGGTAAGCTCTCCCAGAGTTATCTTTTTATTACTTTTTATAAAATCATTAACATCATCAACCATATCTTCTCCTTCACATTCGTACGTCTCGATCCCTATGTTTAAAAATAAATTATTGGCTCTTTTTCCTTCTCGGGAAAATTCCTCGGGTACCAATTATTTTAAGAAACTCAAAATAATCTACTTACGCTTTTTAAAGAGGTATGTACAACATGAAATTTCTTTTGAGTTTATCACATACCTCTTGGAATCCTGCGTTTTGTTCTTCTTTGGAAAATCACTACGAAAATCTTCTTGGATCTGCTTGCCTAAAGTATAAGGCTTAATCTCTGTTTCTCAATGTTGTTCCTTATCCCCTTATCTTCTTGGTACATCAACCGAGGTATAATCCCTAACCGTAGAATCAGCTGGATGCACAGTAACTATATCGAGATATGGCTTATGGATTACTAATGTAAGAAAACCGTTGAGTTCCATTATTCGGGCGTATTCATCAGTACATTTGGCTTCTTTTTTTAACTTTTTGAGGAGTCCATAGCTGGATCGGTATGTCCATACTTCTTTTTCGACTAATGTGCCTTTTGTCTTCTTTGTTGTTTCCCTTTTCATAGTTATTATCATTTTCTGTTTCTTAAACATATATCACCGTATCCTTTCACCTTTGCTTTTACTCATCTCATGTGTTATTTTCCTTGATGTTTACTTACTTCTGCTAGGAAATATGTCCCCGGCTTTTTCACTACTATTTTGTTACTCTTTTCGCTCTTATCAGAGTGCTCTTACTGATACCCGTCAGCTCCACCTGTTTATAAGAATGATCTTCCAATAGCGATAATGCATGAGTAATCTGCTGTTTTCCGAACTTCTTCGGTCGCCCTTCCTTAAAGTCAGGATTAAGCTTTGCAATCACTTTTCCTTCCTGCGTCCTTTCTACTATCATGTCTCGCTCAAACTGTGCGAAACTAAGTAAGACGTTTCTCATTAATGTACTCATGCTTCCATTATCCAGAATTCCAAGATTACATACATCAACACGGATTCCTTTATCAATTAATTCCGTAATCAGGTCACTAGCCTGTGAAACACTTCTCGCAAAGCGGTCAAGTTTTGTTACGATCATGGTATCTCCGGGTTCCAATAGGATTAATAGTTTATTAAACTCTGGACGGTCTATTTTCGTACCTGTAAATGAGTCTATATAAATAACTTCTGCACTATGTTCTTTCAAAGTTTTTTCCTGAACTTCCAAACTGTTGCCATCCCTTGCTTGCCCTTTCGTACTTACCCTGCCATATCCATAAATCATAAAAATTCTCCTTTGCTTTTGACACTATATTTTGACACCGTTCAATACCTTGATTTTACTACACTTCCTTTTCGGTATCAAAACTTCAAAGTTTTGACACTAACTATTGGCGAATCACTTTTTAAAGATTTTTATATTTCCAACTTGTCTATAATAGAAAAAGCTATAAATGATACAACAAAACATCCCAACGCAATTGGTAAGCCCATATCGTTATACATTCCAATCTTAATCTTATCTTCCATTCCAAGAAAACCCGGAAGGAAAAGCCCTCCAAACGCATAACCAGAAAAAGCCACCATGGCTGCACCTATAATTCTTATGATAATATCTAGGACGGGAACTCCTATAATATCAACAGTTCCGATATCATCATCATTATTAAGATAAGCCATAACTGCAACTACAACGGATCCAATTACAATAAGGATTGAGCCAATAACTCCAAGCATTAATCCTTGATCAATTTTAAACATACCAATCATTAGAGTAGTTATGAAGCCTATTACTAAGACTGCAGATGTTATGTATATTGCCAAAAGCAATGTCCTTAAATAAAAAAGAAACCGAGTTATAGCAATACTTATAAGAATCACAATTAACAACTGCCACCATTTCAATACTGGAAAACCTTTTGCTTTACCTGATAGTAAGAACCACTCAACACATATTACCAAAGTATATGGAGCATATCGAGTAGCTATTATCAATACTGCTACTATAAATACTCCCAAGTATAACAAGTCAGATAATATATAGTAAAACCAAACAGGTATCATTCTTTTCCCTCCTTCCAGATAACCCTACAGTTGTGTATTCTTTCTTTGAAGCGTATTCATTTGATATTATTTGCTATTGTTGGACTCATATTGTTTTCCCCCCTTTTTCCTTACCATGCAGTCTAGTCCAAAGATCCTGGCCAGTTTGCCAGGCCACAACAGGAACTACCACAAACAATAAAAATGCACTGATTTTCAATGCACATAATACTGGATGATCTTTTCTTTCCTTCTTCATAATTTAAATTCTCCTTTTCTAAATTATCAATCGTTTAGGCAGTTGTTGCTTGTTGTAATAACAATCTTCTTTGTAAATCGAGGGCTAGACGAGCATTTCCATGATGATATATGTAGACTAACGCATTGCGCAAATTCGTATCATTCCAATTTTGATGATGAAATTTTGCTTGCACAGTTTCCCTATCTAAATCATTAGCTTTACATCCCAAAGGAATTGTATTCCCCTGTCTTCCATGATTCTCATGAAGTAAGAGTCTAACATTTCCACTGCCCTTCTTAAATTTAATTATCCAATACTCTGATCCATTATAAATTAAGATTCCTGACTTTATATGATACCAAGTTAATCCGAAATAGGAGCTTACACCATTCAAAACATTATAAATGCTCTCTCCACTGTAGGTAGTAATTTCGTTAACATTCATATATGTACCTCTCTTTCTGTTTAACATTTTATTTTACATAAATATTATGGGGTATAAATTGCAAGGGGTTCGTCTGTAAGAATACTGTTCTGATTGCTTATCAACACAACTAGTCGAATAACAATTTTATTAATTGATGTCGAGAGGCCATGTTTTTTTCTCAGCAGAAAGTAACTTTTATATGTAGGTTATACATCAATGTTTACAGTGAAAAGATTAACTATGCGTCGTATCAATATCTACTCCTTCGATTTATAATCTTTGAACACCATAGATTACTCTTATCTCTGGATCTTATATTCTACCTTTTTCCCTTTTTTCTGGTGATTTCATAATTTTTCTAGCAGTTTTCATAAACTTTTCAAGGTCAAGTGTAAGATTTTTCAATTGGGGCACAACATCTCACCATTATTTTAAATTTAATGACAAGATCGTTGTCCTACAAAAACGCAAAATACTAGTAATAAATTATTCGGTCCCAAACTCTATAGTTAATGGGATTGATTGCCGGAGGAAAGAAGCTCACTGTATTATGCTCTCCAAAGAAGCTCAAGCCATTATTCATCTTGAAGGAAAATAAAATCCTCATAATATTATTACATTTTCCTTGATGTCTTTTTATACACGATGGGCTGAAAATCTGAAGACATAATGTTATAAAAGAACGGAACAATCGATGGACAGAAAGGTAGAATCTTTAAATGATGCGATTGGTATTTACAGTCGTTACATCCCAAATGTTATCTAACAGAATTAAGGCAGTTCTAGCGGAAGAGACCATATATCTAGATGTAGCTATTGCAAACGTTCTTGGGGGTTTTTTAAGTGATCAGCGAGTAATATTGTTAACGCAAATGGTATTAACAAATTTATATGCTTATATATAAAGCTCAGAATTTTATATTTGATCAAATACATTAATATGGTTCAATCCACATTATAGACGGGTTTCAGACAAGACACTCTCATAATATCATGGGCAGTTCTGAGGATTGTAAATAATTATTTAAATTTATTAAAACTCTTTATTTGATTTTCTATCAGTCCATCGTTCCCCTTGATTGATAGCTTGATTAATATACTTGATTATTTACCTGATTACCAACTTGATTACGGCACTGCTTATAACCAGTAAAGTCATGACTTTCGTTACTTAAAGGTTACCATTAAATTTCACTGAAGTCACCATGTACTTCCACTAATGTTACCATTAAATTTCTCAAAGGTTACCACTAAATTCCATTTAGGTTACCATGAAATTCTACTTAGGTTACTATGAAATTCCATCGAGGTGAGTGTATGTCAAAAGATAAAACAGAATTAATTATTGGTCTTAATAACAATACAGGAAAACTTATGGTGCAAAAAAGTCGGCCACTCTTAGCTTTATGTAACTCAGAGCTAACCCTTCCCGAATTAAAAATACTAGACATATATTTATCTCGCATTAATAGTCACAATCCAGACAAAAGAACGGTAGAATTTAACAAAGGTGAATTGGAAAAATTATTAGACGTAAAAAAAATCAATATTTCTAATCTCAAGGACCGGCTTGGCCACTTGAGATGTACGGTTGATTTGACAGACCTTGACAATCCAAATGCCTTTCAAAAAGTTGCTTTATTCGAAGAGGCATTTGCAGAACAAGATAAGTACGGACTGTGGGTGGTCAGGCTGACATGTACACAGAAAGCCATGCCATATTTTTTCAACATCGAAAATATTGGTTATCAGCAATATAGATTGCACTATATTACATCCCTCGAAAGTCGATACGCATATAACATGTTAATCTACCTGGAATTTAATCGATTTCGAAAAAAATGGGTGGTAAATTTAGATGAAATGAAGCAGATACTTGGTTGTCAAAACGAACAGATTTATAAACAATACAAGTATTTTAATGACAAGTTGTTAAAACGCATACAACATGAGCTTTTTGAAAAGTCAGGTTATAATTACACATATGAGCCAGTTATGAATGGGCGGTCTGTAATTGCAGTTAAATTTACTCTTAAGACGTTACCAAAGAATAAAGTCAAAGCGGAAGCTCCTGAAATAATTATTGACAAATATTCAGCGGTTATAGATAGAGACAGACCGCTATGGGTAAATGCCATTTGTGATGATGCAGAAAAATGCATATTCAACAAAGTACAAATTGATGAAATTCATCATATCCTTTTGACGATACCAGCAAGCAAGTTAGCACAATATGAATTTTGCTGTGGCGATATTGATCTACAGCGTTATCATTATATAGCTCAACAATATGCTACGCTAATACGTAAAAACAGCGAAAAACCTATCCATAATATGTTTTTGTATTTTATAAAAATGCTCCGTAATGATGGCAAAGATGTAGAATAGTAGTTCAATTGCGTAGTAGGAACAGAAAATGAGGAGAACCTCCTTCAGTTTTTCCTATGACTCTCGACAATTGAGCATGTGAGCTCCTTAGTTTTATACTCAGCTGTCTTATCTAAACCACAGTATGGTCTTTATTCCTTATTTATTAAACGACGGTTTATCAGAATGTTTTCATACCTCGCAAATTATGTACGTGGATTATTCTATTGAAATAGATTATATGGATAAACTGTTACCCTATTATATCAGTTTACTGAAAGAAGCAGAAGAATATGATAATGCCAAAAATTACGGAATGTATGTCAACTGTTCCAAAATACGTATATTCTTTTAATGTAGGATAAAGCAGTCAGTCCTTCTATAAACACCTATAAAAATGGAAGCTGCCAACTTTCGTTAACAGCTTCCGCTACGTATGTAATTATACAGTTAAGAAAAAAACCACCGTCTCGAATTATATCAAATTAATTTAAAATATTCATAATTTTCAGTTCTAACTGTATTAATTATTTTTTGGGGTTATTCTTATCACCTTTTTTAGAGGTTTTGGAGGCTTTAATTTCAACTGTATGTCTCTCTAACTTTATTTCTCCTTTTGCATCGCTAATCGCTTCTTCTAATCCTTTTTTGACATTATCATACATCTTACTCACGATAATCTCTCCTTGCTTCAATTATTCGCATTACCTTTATCCATCAACTTACAGAATGGAGATGTCAAAGCTATGTCAACGACTAAAAAATTACCAAATTGGCTCCAGAACGTCAGCACCATCATATTGCCTATTGGAAAGAACGCACACTCATAATTTCAAAATATGACAAAAGGCATGTTTCAACGAACATTTTAGTCAGGATTGAAACATACCCTTTCATTTTAGTTAAAAACAGGATGCACTGTTACCTCTTGAAATTGAATTTTTACTTCTTTGCAGCTTTGTATGCGTAGATTATTACAGGTAGTACAGCTGCGGTTTAAAGTATCTGGAGGTAGGTAATGTCAAAATTAATCTGAATGTATATGTATCACCCAGAGTATTTTTTTTTACAGATTTATTTTGACATTTACAATACTCCTTGGTTTATTACTAATTCCTCTTATCTTGACCCTCTGAAGCATTTTATAAAATTCTCATCTTGAGTTTCTTTTCTGCTTTATACGATTGCCTTGCATTTCTTACATGCACTATTTAAGCTTAGAATTCTCGAATTGCATTTCACTTGTTAGTCTAATTTTACCCTAATAGAATCAATCTTTTCTCGCAATGAAGTAATAATATCAGCTTGAGCAGCAACTCTTGCTTCGAGTATTGATTTATGCTCGTTTAACTTTAAAAGTTGATCCCTCATTTGTTTATTCTCCTGAAATAGGTAATTAGCTGATATAAGCTGATCTCTTGAACTTTGACACATCATTTCTTCCTTTATATTTTTTCTCACCATACTTGCTTTATATAGTGCCGTGATTTTATTCATATATGATTTGAAATCATACAAGGCTTTATCCTGCTCAACATCGTTAAATCCCATAGCACTCACAATATAGAGATCAACAGCTATGCTAAGCAAAGTATCCGTACTCACATCATTTTCCGTACTAATCTTGTTTAGTTCATTTAACTGATAATCATTTAAAGTTACAGTTAACTGCATACTTTCTTCCTTTTTCATAACAATATTCCTCATCTTTCTTATTTTTTATACTACAATGTTACATACCTATTATGTGGTATCTGAATTTTTTCATCTTGTCATTAAAGTCATCTTTCAATCCAATTTTCTTATTCATACAATTAAACACAAAATATTAATATATAATTCACGATATTGCTTATAAAAAGATATTAATCTTCCTCAAAACCCACATTTTCATAACAATCTTCAATGCCTGCTCTCAAATCATGATCCTTAAATTCAAATTTCTGATTTTCTATTACATCTCCTTGACCCTCCGTTGCTCCTGTAAGTTTCCTATCAATATTATCAATCGTGCTTCGGATAAATTGCTCGAGACCTTCAAACATTTCCCGTGGAAGGCACTTTTTCATGTTTCGAATCAAGAATCCATTAGGTCTAAATATCTCTTCAATAATTATCATAAAAATCTCTTTAACCCGATCTCGCAGTCTAATTTCCACTTCCTGCTCAACTATCTTCTGAAAGTTATTTTCTCGCTTTTCAGCAGCGTCTTCTCTCTTTGCAATATCCTGAGACAGTGCAGATAAGCTTTCTGCCCAACATTCTAGCTTCTTAGCCTCCGATCTCCATTTTTCTACATATTCACGATCTTCTCTTGCACTCTGTAACTCTTCAGGAATCATTTTTCTAGCCTCTTCTTTTACTACTGCATTAAAGTTACGCTCTCTTTCTGCAAGCTCAATCTCACGTTTCTTAAGATCATTAGTAAGTGCAATATCATTTAATAATTTCTCGTACTCAAACTGGACCAAATGTGGTTGAGATGATTCATCTCGTACTCTTTTTAGTTTTTTCATATGCTTCTTATGATCTTTTTCACTTAGAGCAGTATCCACTCTTGAAATACGTGCTTTCTCGAGCTTTTTCTCTTCAGCAGCACGATCACCTTCGATCATAATAAGCTCATCTCTTATCTTTTCTTTCAACTGGCTAAGGATCATATTTTCAGAAGCAAGTTTAACTGCTTCTTCGCGATGTTGGCGATTAAAATCAGCTGGTTTAAACTTTTTTCCTTTGGTAGTCGCCCCATTCAAAAGTCCTTTAGCATCTATCCCCCTATTCCCCATTTCTTCAATCATCCGCGGATGAAGCTCAGATCTGTAATCGTATCCAAAATTACTAAATTTAGCTACACTAAACGTTATACTTCCATCTGCTCTTTTCATTGCTGGTAATGCAGCAGTGTGGATGTGTGGAAAAGTTTCATCCATATGGACTACACAAAATAGAACATCTTCATCTCGTATTCCTGATATCTTTTTCCAGGCTTCACAGAATACAGCAAAAAACTCTTTAATCTTTGCTTTTTCTTCTTCCGTAAATCTATAATCTTTAATTTTACTTATTGCAGATTTGTATTCCGGACTTTCTGTCTTTTCATCATTTTCAATGTGGTTAACTACAGCTGCGTACTCAGCATCAGTAATACCGTAATCAATTCGTAAATAATCTCTAGGTAGAGTACCAATCAAACATGAACATTTTGATAGTTGCCTTTCTTCACCTTGCATTCGAGCAGCACGTCCTGTTACTTCTTTGTGGTGTTCAGCGAGTGCTTTTCCTCTATTTCTTTTATTTACATTGCTTGGATCCAATATCTCATGATGTGGCACAATTTCGAAATTATCACAAGTTCTGGTTGGATCAATTAATGCATTCCCTTCTTTTTCTTTGCTCCATTCTGCTGTCTTTTTCTTAATTGTACGCATGGCTTCATAGAACGCTGTCTCAACCTGTTTGTATGTCATATTATCATAAATCATATCTCTTACCGCATCCTTTCATAGTGTTACTCAAGATGGAGGTAACAAGTTACCCCTCACTCATAAAAACATTATGTGGTCAGTAGAAATAAATAATAAAAGGTCGCTTCAGTTAAGAAACGACCTCGATTTTTTGACACTATTATTCTGTGATAGCCTTAAGGAAACCTCTCACATTAACCTTGGATCCGTTGGTGCAAATCGTTGCCCCTGGGAGCACTGATTTAATCTCTTCTGCTAGCATTTCGGAGGTGCCACCGGTAAATACTAATCTCATCATCGAAAGATTCCAACCATTGGCCTCACATTTCTTCAAAATGGTCTGGACATGCTTCTTTTTGAAATCAGCAATAAATTCCCTCGAACCTTCCTTGATGCCATTATCCCTCGTGTTATCTACAACGTATCCTTCTTTAAGGATATCATCCATAATCCACTGAGGGATATTTATATTATACTTTGTTGACAGAGCATTCTTAAGATTTTGTGTGAGAACATTGCTCCCAAGAGTATCTGTATAAAGTGTTGACAGGACTGGAACGCCAAGATTGTACGTCGAACAATTAATATTGAGACCACCTATGTCAATTACAGCGATTAATGATTTTCCATACTTCTCAGGCTCCAAAAAGATGACACCAGATCTTTCTGGAAACACGATGACTGAACAAATCACCAAATACTTTGTTGTATCCCCCACTTTAATATAGATTTGCTTACTCGGAAACATAAACTCCTTATAAGCATTTTTACTCTCGGGATTCTCATATACCGATAACGGACACCCAATAGCGACAACAATCTCATCACCCGAATTGCACAGCTGATGCAGTGCTGTATAAGTTGCAATCTTATGTAAATCTTCTGCTTTACTTGACTTAGCTGAATTACTCTCAGCTTGTTCTCCTAACAGATATCTCTTACCACCATACTCTACGATATAGCTTTGTCCTTGTGCTTCGTTTCTTATTGTTTCTTCCATCTTGGTCCTAAAAACAAGACTCTTTTCAGTGCCATCAGGTCTGAGTGTCATTGCTTTTGTAGCGTATTTTCCACTATCTACTGCTACATACTTCATCGTAATTTTTTCCTCTCTTTCTCAAATCATTGTTGGTTACTGGGTAAACTGTGCTTCCATGAGTGCTGCTTTGTATGGATAACCCTCATTCAACCTGTCTGCTAGCACCTTAAGCTGATTTGGCTTAAGGACTTCATAATCAATACCCTTTTGCTGCATAGACGTCAGCTGTTCTACTGTGAACATTGAATAAGGATTATCCTCTTCTGTTTCATTAACTGGTGTCCCATCCGGAAAAGTAGATATTATTTCGTTAGATGCCATGTCAACCGATTTTTCAATTTTCGAACGTACCATTATTCTCGGGACCTCTGTTACCACTTCTCGGACTGATTGGTTTGCCTTCTTTTGACCTGTTTTCTGTTCTTTTTTTAGCTTGGGTAACTCTTCATCAGTGATGATAACTTTCGGATTAACTAATCCTGCATAGGTCAGCTGTGTACAAATTATCTTTTTCTTCGCTCTATCCGAGTTAACCAGAAATAAATAACAGGCACGTTCGTCCGTTTTTGACAAGTCAAAATTTATATAAACTGTTCTCCTCAAATTCGACCCTCTCTTTCTCTAATATTTTTGAGCGAATAAGGAAAGGTTCCTTATATCTTTATTATGTATACACTAAATTATAATACCTTTTGCTTAATCGTTCTGTATATGCATTTTGCTTTTTCATTTTGTATTTGCATTTTGCATATACGTTACCCTGGAATATCCGTCATCCAGATCACTTATAACATCTAGTACTATAAGCATTGCCGTAGTAACATCAGCCGTAATAATTTGACACACATTCATTATGTGGCACAGTGCTTATCACAACATCTTATGAGAAAATAAATTGTATTTTGAAGCATAAAAAAAGCCCCCTAATGAAGGCAACGTCATTTAGATAAGAATGACACAAAGAACAGAACTGGCAATTCACAAAATGTCCAAAGAAAGACTTTTCGCGTAAAAAGAAATGGTCGTTTGAAGAGATAATGAAGTTCATGCTCACGATAGAAGGAAAATCTCTAAGGGATGAATTGCTAGAATATTTTGATTTTGATAATCTTACACCTTCTAATTCATCATTTAACCAACGCAGAAATTAGATTTTACCTGAAGCTTTTGAATTTCTGTTTCAAGAATTCACTAATTCTTTTGAGAATAAAGACGCTGTCTACAAGGGTTATCGATTAATTGCTTGTGATGGTTCTGATTTATGTATAGCACATAATCCAGAGGATAAAACAACCTATTTTCAATCAACCCCAAATAGCAAAGGTTTTAACCAGTTGCATTTGAATGCTTTCTATGACTTATGTAATCGGACTTATGTTGATGCAATTATTCAACCTGCAAGGCTGGAAAATGAAAACAGAGCTATGTGTGATTTGATAGACCGTTATAAAGGAAAGTCTGTTATTTTTATAGCAGATCGAGGATATGAGAATTACAACATATTCGCACATGCTGAGGAAAAGGGAATGTACTATCTGATACGCATGAAAGACATTGGCAGTACTGGAATCCTAAGAAGTCTTCCCCTACCTGAAGTCAGTAAATTTGATGTATGGAAATCTATTACACTGATCAAAAAGCAAACAAATGAAGTCAAGGCTAACGGCGGTAGATACAGGCTCGTGCCTACAACATCTACTTTTGATTATTTAGATCTTCATACAAACAAGTTTTATGATATAAAAATGCGTATCGTTCGTTTTCCTATCACAGAAGATGCTTATGAATGTATCATAACAAATCTACCACAAGAACAGTTTAATGCAGAGGATATCAAACAATTATGTGCAAAACGATGGGGAATAGAAGCATCCTTCCGAGAGCTAAAATATGCGATTGGGTTAACACGACTTCATTCAAAGAAAACAGAATATATCATCCAGGAAATATGGTCAAGAATGACTCTTTATAATTTTTGAGAGATTATAGCATCTGCAGTTATCGTAGAAAAGAATTAGAGTATTAAAAATACATATCAATTGAACTACACTCGTGCTATACGTATCTGTTGCCATTTCCTCTCAATAATAAAAGAAAAGCTCCACCAGATGTAGAATATCTAATCGGGCATGAGCTTCTTCCCGTGAGAACTGGGCGATCAGACCCTCGCAAAGTCACCTCCCAGTCAATGATAAGCTTTTTATATAGAGCAGCTTAATCAATTAATAGTATATACCATTTTTCAGACAGAATGAAACAATCTGTCTATTTGTTGTATTTAAAATGGTAGCATACGTTTTACCATAGAATGTTTAAATTCGTCGGAATATGTTTTACTCATTTTTTATCCCTTCCTTTCGTGTTAGGAGTATATCATAATTATTAACTTACGACAACTATCCTAACACATAGGGCGCACTAGAATATTCAACATTCGAAATTCAACGATCCTTAAGCCACAAAGGATGTCCATATACAATGCTGTGGCAAAGGCTACGTTTAAAATTATCAAAATGGAATTAGTAAAAATACCAAGCCTTTGCAATAATTTGATTCAGAATGTAGTCATAATCCAATGAGTTATATGCCAGTACACTAAGTAATTTTCTTATAATTTCTTATCCCATGTTTACTATACTCGATTAGTTGCACAATATGTAAAAATATCTATTTAACCTTTAGCTTTGTTAAGTCGTTCATTATTTTTATTTCATTTTCATGTATATAATCAACATTTAATATAACCTTTTCTAAAATACTATTATTATTCGTAATAATATATTTCAAAAATAATGTCCTATTAACAAAACATAAATTTAGTAATTCATTAACACTTTCTTTTATATCATCATTCACGTAATACAAGTTGTTTTTTTCCAAATAATCAAGTCTAGAAAGCATCAATGCTTTATGATCGCATAGTACATGTAATGGTCTAACATCTCTATATATTTGTTCCCCATTAATTAACCTCCTTAAATATTTGATAATATACTCATAGTTTTCAATTCCAATTATTATTTTGTCAGTTTTACATTTTTGTAGTAGATTCCAATCAATAGTTGACGATTGCGAATTAATATAATCTTTTATTAAAGTCGAAAATAATTCATCATCAAAATTATAATTCGCTTTCTTTAATTCAAATAACGATATCCAAATACTAAATTTAGAATCACTATCATATTGCATTATTGATGCCTTAATTTGTTCAAATGGAATTTCTTGAAAAGAATAATGTCTATTTTT
>ERZ791922.644-NODE-644-length-19155-cov-3.571099_pt1 | contig 19155 bp, 25 predicted proteins | sample MGYA00510134_ERZ791922 | MGnify/ENA primary metagenome ERZ791922 (study PRJEB30046, sample SAMN00792101) | human gut metagenome | study: EMG produced TPA metagenomics assembly of the A metagenome-wide association study of gut microbiota in type 2...
AGGCAACACCCCGTTATCTTTTCGTTACTACCGTTGTCTTTTTCTTCATTCCCGTATATTGCATTTTCATTTATACGGTATTCACAGAATTTGACACCGTTAATATCTTTTACCTCTTTTATAATTAAACCTTTTTCAACCAGCTTTTTTAAATTCCTGATCATTACCTGCCTTGTTGAGCTTGTCCAATCAGCTAGATATTTTAAACTCCCGCTATATACCTGATTTTCAGTTTGTGAAAATCCATATATGATAGCATAAATAAGCAGTTCATTCCCTTTTAAGTTGAGGTCATTGACCATAAATGACATTATGGTTATATAACTGTTTTTTTTGATTCTGCTCATATTTGCTCCTTTCTGCTTTATAAAATTAATATTTATTTAAATACTCCGTTAATTTGCTATAATCTTCCGTGAAGGGAGGTGTAACAAATGTCAGTAAAATTATTTTTATCAAATGGTGAATGTTATCCTATTTCTATCCACTCATCTATAAACGGTGAAGAATTTGAAAATGATGAAGATATTTTAGAATATATTTTAGCTACTTATAAAACGTATCCTTACTACGAGGTCGTAGCTGAAATGACTTCTAAAATCTCATACATATTCACTGATAAAATTTGTTATATTGAAACTATATAACTTTTCATAAAGCGCTTTTATTAGTAGAGTACCAGTCTACTATTAAGAGCGCTTTTTTTATGCGCCACTAACATTAGATAACGCTTTCATAATATCTAATATTGCTTCTCGATCTTTTTTTCCAAAATGTTTTATTTTTTCATACATTAATTTAGATATTTCAAGGATTTCTTCCCTTTCATTCTCTAAACCTTCAATTGCTCCATTTTCACCATATTTTAATAGATCATGCTTGCTCATTCTTTTTATTTCCTTTCTTTGTTTAATCAAATAAATAATCCATATCTTTATTTAGGAATTTTTTTGTTTTTTCATTAGTCAATTACGATCCAATCATTGCTAATTAATCTGTCTGCGTTTGGTTGCCATCCATGAGATTCAGCGCTTATATCTCCTTTTACTGGTGTACCATCTGCTAAAAGCAATTTGCAATTATACATAGTATTAGTTGGTTGGATTTTAAACCATACCTTGCCTTCTTCGGTAGGTATAGTTATGCACTTGTTTTCTGCAAGTGCTTTTTTTGTTGCTTCTTGTATGTTCATTATTCTTTTTATTTCCTTTCTTTAGCTATTAGTCTCTATAACTACAAATTTCAATCATTAGATTATATTCCGGTTGCCAGTTTAAGATGTAATTTTCCGCTTCCTTATATTTAGCTTTTAAAGTGTCTCTATATGAAGGAATCTTAAAATAATCCTTATAATCTCTCCACAGTTGAGAAAACACTTTTTTAGAGCACTTAAGATAAGCGCTAGAATTTTTACCGCCCAACATTTTAACAACTTTATTTTTAACCATCTTTTCTAAATGATATTGCTGTGAGGTGTTAATAGTCATATTGTTTTCAAGGTGTTCAACCCTTTCATCAAGTTCAAATAGTGCTTCATTTTGAAGCTTCAAAATTTCCATAGGCTTCATTTTTTTAACTTTAAAATATGTTTCTTCTAGTACATCAAACTGTTGCCACGCTTTATCAGTGTCGAGGATCTTTGAATGTCTGTTAGCTCCTCTTTCAGTCCACAAATACATACTTCTAACCTTAGATTTATTTTGTAAGTCACTATTAGTGACTTGCAAAAATAGTTTTAGATCTTCACCTTTTAATAAATAAAAATCTCTGTCTTCAATAAATCTATCTTTATTTCTATTAAAATTGTTTTTAATATTGTTTACGGACGTTTCATAAATCTCTGCTAATTGTTGAGTGGTCAATACTCTTTCGTTTTTATGTTCTATGACTTGTAAATTATTCATTTCCTTTTCCTTTATACCCTAGTGGGTATCTCTTTCTTCAAATCTTTTTAATTCATTTTTTAATTCATTGATAATATTGTTTCTATCGTTAATTTCCATTGTTAATAGCGCATTTTTATTACGTTCTTCTATATATAGATTTCTGTTTCTCTGTGTATCAAGCGTAGTTACAGCAAGCGATAATAATGTTGTTAAATTAAACGTTATTAAAACAGCTTCTTTTTTAATCTCTTTCACTTTTATTCTCCTTTTGTTCCTGCTCCTGTATTTTTTTAAAGAAATTAATACAGGCTTCTTCAAGATCTTTTTTTGTAGGTAAATTACCGTAGTGTAAACGAACGGTAACTTTTTTGTATTCAAAAATTTTAACTTGTCTATCCTGCATTTTCTTTCCTCCTTACAAAAGCATATGATTTATATCGACTGAAAATAATCAATAATCTTGAGAAAGTTAGATGTTGTAGCATCTAGCTTTTTTTATTCCCACCATTCCTTTTTTAAATGGAATTTTATTTCTTCTAAATCGTTATCAGTTAATATCCATTCTCCGCTAATTAAATCACTATAATCTGGTTTCCATCTTTCGATTATTAAATCTTTGTTTCCTTTTATTGCTCTCGCAATTTTAAAATAATCTGGGTATTGTCTTGTTACTTTAATTTTAAAAGTATACTTCCCGTCACTGTTTGGTCTTGTAATGCTTTCGTCTTTTTCTACTGCCGCTTTTATCGCCTCATGAATATACATTTTCTTGCTCCTTTCTATGTTGATGCATTTGATGGTTTTAATTTTGATTTAGTCAATAATCCGTCTATTTTCCCTAAATCATAATCAGATAGCTCATACCCTTGTTTTTTTATATATGCAAGGATTTTTGCAATGTCTCTCGCAGAAGATTTTATTTCATCCGCATTCTTATATCCCATATTTCTATCACCTCCTGTATCTTACAGAAACATAATACTACCTTTGAGAAACTTTGTCAATACTTTTGGTATCTTTAGGAAACTTTATTATTGATTCTTCTTTGTTGTCGTGTTATGCTATGTATAAGAATGGAGGTGAAAACATGACGCAAGGAGAACGTGTGAAAGAAATTCGAAAATCTCTCGGTCTCACACTTGAAAAATTCGGGTCAAAATTAGGCGTTCAAAAATCAGCTATTTCTAAATTAGAAAATGATGAAAATAAACTAACAAAACAAATGGCAACTGCTATATGTAATGCTTTTAATGTGAATTATTTTTGGCTGATTAATGGCGAAGGTGAGATGTTTACCGCAATACCGGAGACAATAATTGATGAGGTTGTTGATGAATTTGAATTAGATGAGAATGACAAAATTATTCTAACCGCCTATTTGAATGCAACTCCTGAGGAAAGAAAAAATATAAAAAATTTTCTATTATCGATAGCAGAAAAATTACAAAAAAAAGATGGAAACTAATTTCCATCTTTTTTACATATTATTATTTTCTTAAAAAATACTTCATAACTATATTGAAAATAGTATATATTGCTTTTTTGTCTTTTATCTCCCCTAACATTTCTATAATTTCATTTTTTAGTGTTTCCTCTTGCATCTTTATGTCCCCCTTCTATAATTAAACTTTAGCAAATTTAAACAAAATTATCTATAATTTGTGACAGTTGGTATAAAATGAGGGACAATTAACATAAATTACTTTAAATTATAGCTCACATAACTATGAAACACATTATGATAGTGTTTTCGACTAATCGGTATTGAAATTCCATTTGTTAAAATTAACTCTTTTTTATCAATACGCTTTATATATTCAACATTAACTAAATATGACAAGTGCGTACGTACAAAATTATAATTCTGTAATTCTATTTCTAACTTAGATATTTTTGTTCTTTGTCTGTAAATTTTACTTTTTGTATGAAAAAAAACATTATTGCGCATGCTTTCAATATACATTATATCTATTAATTTTAAAAACTCTTGATCAACTTTAATTGTCTTTCTTCTTTTATTATTACGCTGTTCAATAACTTTTAAACATTCTGGCAGATCGTCTTTTATTTTCTCTTTTCTTATAAAATATACTGGTGATACACGAAAAGAAGTATGCATTAAATTATCATGAAACGATACAAATACAATATCTAAATCATAACCGTGCATACTTCTATATTTTTGTGCTTCATCTACTCCATTGGCTTTGCCTAATTCAATGTCAAGAAATAAAATTTCTATTTTATTTTCATTTCTTTTTATAAAATCAATATCAAAATAATCAAATATTATAATATCTTCCTTTTCATAATATTTTGTTAATTCTTTTTTTAAATTATTTGCAAATACAATTTCATCATCAATAATAATAATCATTTGTTTACCTCCACAAACAATTATTGACAATTATTAAAAAAATATTTGTATCGTTTTTAGTATTTGAAATTTAACCAAAATCATTTACAACTATATAATAAAATAAACACCCCTTTTTAAAAGGGTGTTTCTATGTTAATCTTTTTACTATTTTAAATAATCAATACTATACAGTTACCAGTTCTTTATTTTTTATATTTTCAATTTTTTTACAATCACAATTATGCTCATTATTGAGTAATTTAGTACATTCAAGGTATTCTTCTAAAGTTTCCAATTTAAAATAATCCATTATAAACTCTGGAAATGCACTTAATATCATCACATAATCATAAACATTAACATATTCATTTAATTGTCTATCAAAAATTGCTATAGGTGTAATCTTCTCTAGGTATTCTTTTCTAGAAATATTACCTTCTAAATCAAATAAGCAATATATAGAACTCATATATTTTTTTATAGCAAATTTCCAATCTTTAATATCAAATTTATTTAAATTGTCTCTTGCTGTACAATCTGCTACAAGTGATTTATATTTTTTACCTATAACTATTTTAGAAAAGCAGTCTATTTCCTGATCACATATATTTTGTTCATTGAAATGCTTAATGGCTTCTATCATAGGATAACTGATATACATTTTACCGTTTTCTGTTTCATTATCAAATGTCATAAGCATTTGTCTCATTATTTCATTATGATCACAGTCACTAGGTAAATTATTATTATGACCGTCATAATCGAAAAATAAATATATTTCTGAAAAATCATCTCTGTTTAATTCTCTAAAATTAAAGGGATGATTTATTTGATCTACACGCTTTGTTGTTTGTTTACTGCTCAGCTCTTTTACAAGTTCAATAATATCAGTTTCTTCTTCATCATCACATATCTTTTTCCAAATAGCATAAATATTTGTACAAGTAGGTAACATAATAGCTTCAATTTCTGTTTTGTCAAAAAATTTATTTTTTAAATTACGTATTACAATTGGTTCAGTTTTAATTCCTTCAATAATAAATGCAATTTTTGATTTATATTTATTACTCATCAAATGCACCAGCTTTATACATTTTTTGTAAATTATGTGCTTTTCTTAATTCTTTTTCTGTTAAATCACACATTGCTTTTATGCCTTTATTTTGAATAATAAAAAGACAATCCGGTCTAAAAATATCATTATTCATTAAATTTGTATTATGAGAAGTAAATATAACTTGAGCTTTTGTTTTTGATAAAATTTCATTTACAACTTCCTTAGATAATTCATAATGATAATATGCATCAAATTCATCCATAAATATAAAAGATGCATCCTGTGCATTTATTAACCAATAATAAAATAGTGCAAGCGCTTTTGTACCAGTTGAAGCAACAGCGTAAAAATTAGCATCACCGTTTTTATATCTAACAAATATTTCATTTTTCCCATCAATTTCTCTTGAAAAAAGCTCACAACGGATCTCAAGTCTATTTAAAAAGCATTGAAAATCATAAAGTTTGCCTTTTCTTACTATTACATCAGATATTGACTCGCTACCGCTTCTATAACCGATATATCTATTATATTCAAGTGAATAAAATAGCAACATATTATCAACAAACTCTATAAATTTTTTAAAAATATTATTAATAGTGTTTTTTTGTAGTACTGAATTATTATTTATATATTTTACAAATGATAACTTATTATTATCTAAAATTTTATTTAAATTTTCAGTTCCTTCTAATATACAAAAACCTTCGTTATTTAAATAATCATATTGAATAACAATTTTATTATCAATTTTCAAAATTTCATCACATAGTTCTTCTGGAGTAGTTTTTGAATAACTGTATTCTACCTCAATACCGTCAAATTTAAGCAAATAATTAAACAATACTTTCCCAGATCCAGAATTTAAATTAGTATATGGAAAAATTTCTCTTAAATTTTTTTCTTTATCTGTTAAATGGTTTACAATATCAAATAACGCAAATCCTAAATTTGACTTACCTGATGCATTTTTACCAAATACTACACCACCTCTTACTGTGCCATCTTTCACCAAACCTTCTTTAAATTCATATCCCTTTGTATTTGATAAATCTAATACTAATTTATTTTCAAAATTCTTAAAATTTTCAACCTCAAACCTAGTTAACATATCATTTCCTCTTTTCTTATAGAATAATAATAGCGTGTTTAATTCTATTTTTCAATAATATGGCGTAAAAAAACTACGGTAACTATATTATATTATGTAATTATTGTAATAATATATACATATTTTATTGCATAAAATAAACTTTTTATCTTGATTGACATTTAAAAAAACTAACTTTATCATATAAATGTATTTATAGATATTGAAACAACGTTAAAAATTAAAAATAAGGAGAACATATGCATAATAATTATTTAATGTATCTGCGTAAATCCAGAGCAGACAGTGCTGAAGAAACAATAGAAGAAGTACTAGCTAGACATGAAACACAATTACAAGAATTAGCTATTAAAAAATTTGGTACTAAAATTCCTGAATATAATATTTATCGCGAAATTGTAAGTGGTGAAACTATAGAAGATAGACCAGAAATAAAAAAAGTATTATCAAAAATAGAAGACAGCAATATAAAAGGTGTTTTAGTTATTGAAGTACAGCGTTTATCCCGTGGTGATTGGGAAGATGGAGGTAGAATATTATCCAGTTTCAAATACAGTAATACTCTAGTCATTACGCCACCTAAAACATATGATCTTAGAAATAAATTTGATTATAAATTTTTTAAAATGGAATTAAGCCAAGGTAACGACTACTTAGAATATACTAAAGAAATTTTAATACGCGGTAGAAATGCAAGTGTCAAAGAAGGGAACTATATAGGCTCTATAGCTCCATATGGATATGATAAAATTATTATTGATAAATCACCTACTTTAACACCTAACGCTATAGAAGCACCCGCAGTAGCCATTATTTTTGATACTTTTGTAAATGAAGATTTAGGGTGGACTAAAACAGCGAGAAAATTAGACAATTTAGGTATTAAACCTAGAAAATCTACACATTGGAACCCATCACAAATAAAAACAATCTTAACTAATCCGGTGTATATAGGTAAGATACAATGGAACCATAGAAAAACTGTTAAGGTGTTTGAAGATGGTAAATTAAAAACTACTCGTCCAACAGCTAAAGATTATGAACTTTTTGAAGGTAAACATCCAGCTATAATTGATGAAGATTTATTTAATAAAGCACAGATGAAGCTAAGTAAGAATACGAGAGAGCCTTTTAGCAAAGAAATTATCAACCCTCTAGCCGGATTACTATTTTGTAAAAACTGCGGTAGGGCAATGACCTACCGAACATATAAAGATAAAAACGGTTTATATCGTTGCAAACCTCGCTTAGCTTGCACTAATCAGGTCCACTGTGGTACTAAATCAGCGAGCTTTGATGAAATATACAGCGCGGTAATAAATACGCTAGAAGCTGTTGTTAAAGAGTTTGAATTCATGATAAAAAACGGTGATAACAAAATTAGGGAAATTAAACTTAAAATGATTGATGATCTTGAAAATCAATTAGAGAAGCTAGAAAAGCGACAAGAGGAACTATATGATCTTCTTGAAGATAAAATATATACAAAAGAAATATTTTTAAAAAGAAACAAAAAATTAGCCCTTGAGCGCAAAGAACTTAAATTAAAAATCAAATCAGCTAAAGAAGATGCACCAAAATTCAATTATGAAGATAAGATAATGCAATTTAAAGATGTAATTAGAGCTTTAAAAGATCCTAATATATCTGCAAAAAATAAAAACACACTCCTAAAGAGTGTAATTGAACGGATTGATTATATGAGAAAAAGTGAAAATCGCAGTAAATGGGATACTTCAAAACCTGAATTAGATATACACTTAAAGGACTTCTAATTTTTTTGAAGTCCTTACATATAACATTGATGTGCAAATTCTTCAGTTGCAATATCGGTTAACAGTGCCTGAATTTCCGGATAAGGCATTGTATAGCGTTGTGATAAATATCTTAAAGCTGCTGCTAATTCTCCATCTGGTCCTCCTAATTGATCAATAATTACACTTGCTGCTTTAGCATCAGGTTTTTTTATATTTACTGGATATTGCAATCGTTTTTCATACAACCACATGATTCTTCACCTACCCATGGCCATGGAGCACAAATATACCCATTTCTATAAGCATTAACTTCACGATTATTTAATGAATTACCTTGTCTACGATATTCTCTTTTAGCTTCGTTTAAACGTGTAGTTGCTTCATGAAAATATCGCATTGCTTCTTCATCATTTGGATGAGTATCAATAAATAACGTAGCATCTTGAACGGCAAAATCTAACATCATTACATTCATTAATAAATCATTCATTATTTAAACTCACCCCAAGGCAGATCTAATTCTTCAAATATCGTTCCTGCATGAAATGCTTTCATGATTGGATAGATCATTCTAAATTTTTGATATTTGATAGATGAAATAGCTAATTCTAATTTATTCATACAATTTCTCCTTTCAGTATAATATATGTCATTGTAATATTTAGTACTAGGCGATTATTTTTTATATAGTTTAAACAAATTTAAACAAATATTTATTTTTTTCTTTACATTCATTATTTTATATGTTATTATATTAGAGCAGTCGGCAATAATAGAGGTATAGTTCAATGGTAGAATACCGGTCTCCAAAACCGTTGATGTGGGTTCGACTCCTACTACCTCTGCCAGGATAAAAATGTGTAGCTTAAATAGCTACTTTTTATTTATATATAAAGCAAATATCATATAAAAAAATGAAGCAAAATTGTCTTAAATCCTAAAAGTTAGATTAACTTTAAAGGACACTACAAATGCTTCATTTTTTATGTTTACTATTAAATTTTCTTTATAACGTTACAGGGGATTCCTGTTGCAACACTATTTGCCTCTATATCTTTAGTTACAACACTGCCAGCTCCTATTACACAACCATCACCAATTTTTACTCCAGGTAAAACAATAACATTACCACCTAACCAAACATTATTTCCAATTGAAATCGGTAAAGCTTGTTCAATCCCTTGATTTCTTGTTTGATAGTCTAAAGGATGATTAGCAGTATAAAAGCCACATGATGGTCCAATAAATACATTATCGCCTACAGTAATTTTAGCACCATCCATGAAATAACAATTACTATTAATAAATACATTTTTACCTAAAACTATATTATTTCCATAATCACAAGTAAAAGGACTTAATAACTCTAAGTTATCAGGTTGATAACCTAATAATTTATTAATAATAGAATTTCTTTTCTCTAAATTACTTGGTCTAATTTGATTTAATTCAAAACATAGATCTTTAGCATTCAATCTTTGTTTTACTAATTCTTGATCAGTAGCATCATACCATTTGCCTAATAACATCTTTTCTTTTTCTTTCATTTATATTCTCCATTTTAATAAATTATTCAGTTCTTAAAGCAGCTACAGGATCTTTTTTAGCAGCTTTTTTAGATGGAATGATTCCCCCTAATAAAGTCAATAATACACTTAAAACAATTAAAACAACGGCACTTACTAAAGGAAGAACTGCATTAACATCTGTAGAACCGACTAAACTATGAATAATTTGATTAGCAGGAACCAATACGATTAAACAAATTACAATTCCTAAAACCCCTGAACATAACCCAATAATAAATGTTTCAGCATTAAATACTTGAGAAATATTTCTTTTTGAAGCCCCAATTGCACGTAAGATACCAATTTCTTTTGTTCTTTCTAATACTGAAATATAAGTAATAATTCCAATCATAATCGATGATACCACTAATGATACCCCTACAAAAGCAATTAAAACATAAGAAATAACATTAATAATTGTTGTAACCGAAGACATCAATAATCCCACATAATCAGTATACGTAATTTGATTTTCTTCACTAACTGTTTCATTATAATCATTTATACATCTTGAAATTTCATCTTTATCTTCAAAACTATCAGTGTAAATATTTATTGCACTAGGTGCATCATAATTTATTAAACCGAACATTTCCATATTATCATCATATGTTCCCGTTGAAATATATGAATTATAAATCTCTAATAATACTTCATCATCGGGATTTTCTAAATAATTATCTAACGCTGCTGCTAATTGAACTTCACTCATATTTTGAACATTTGCATTTCTATTAGGTGAAGCCATTAAAATTTCTTGACAAAATCTAGCTTTTTCAGATATCCCTAAATTAGATAAATACTTTTTAGTATCTTCGATTCGAGCACTATCATCACTTGGAGAAAAAGTCATTCCATTAGTTATATTAATTTCTTTACTAGCTTCTTGTGCTTTAACAACATCACTATTATTAGTATAATCAATAATATAATCAGTCAACGCTTTTGTATAACCAATATTTCGATTAATCAATGTACTTGTATTATCATTATTAGGTCGAACAACTCCTGTTATTTTAAGCTTAACAGCATTATCTAAAAGACCTTCCATTTTTGTCATATCATCTTTAATACTACTATATAATCCATTTCCATTTTTGATATAAGTAGCACTATCTGGAATCAAATAAAATTCTTTTGAACAAATATCTTCATAGCTCCATTTTTGATTTTCAAAACTTACAGTTTCACCATTATTTATTTTACTCATTACATCTTTATATTCACTTGCTGGTAAAATTCCTAATTGATATAACACAGTTGATGAAATTTCATTATTTTTATCCAATACTAAAACAATTTCATCATATTCATTTGGCCACTTACCATAAACCACATCATAATTATCTTTTAAAACCTTACTAACACTATCATCTTTTTTACCAGACATTAATTCTTGAAAATTAGATCTAGTAGTATTAGTCATCATTGATGAATTATCATTACTATTATCATCTAAAGTACTTCCATCAGTATTAACTAATTCACCATTAGGATCTTTAGTATAAACCCCAAATTTAGTATCATAAGTATAAACTATCCCATTTTCTCCTACAAATTCATTAATTTCACTTTTAGGATCCTCTAAATACTTTTTAAATTCTGTCAAATTATTTTTTGTAATATTTGTTGTCATTGTTGAAGCCATTTCTAAATCTCTTGTATTTGAATATACCCCATCTTTTTTATGATCAACATCATCAGTCACTAAACTTTGATTTTCACCCATAACAGAAGTTAAATCAATCGTTTCTGCTTCAATTGAAATAGGATAAGAAGACATTGTGTCCTTTTGAATATCACTAATATAATTACTTACCCCATTGGAAAGCGATAAAATTAATGCAATCCCAATTATCCCAATCGATCCAGCAAAAGAAGTTAATAACGTTCGTGCTTTTTTGGTTTTTAAGTTATTAAAACTTAAAACCAAAGCTGTCAAAAATGACATCGAAGATTTCCCCATGTTTTTATACTTAACTTCCAGTAAATCCTTTTCATCAAGATTATAAGGATTTGAATCATCAATAATTTTTCCATCTTTAACCTGAACAATACGACTTGCATAACTTTTAGCTAGTTCAGGATTATGAGTAACCATTACTACCAAACGATCTTTAGCAACTTCTTTTAATAAATCCATTACTTGAACACTTGTTTCACTATCTAATGCTCCAGTTGGTTCATCTGCAAGTAAAATATCTGGATCATTAACTAAAGCTCGAGCAATAGCAACTCGTTGCATTTGTCCTCCTGAAAGCTGATTTGGTTTTTTATAAATATGTTTTTCCAAACCAACTTGTTTTAAAGCATCAATTGCTCGTTGTTTACGTTCACTTTTTGAAACTCCAGAAATTGTTAATGCCAGTTCAACATTGGCAAGAATACTTAAGTGCATAATTAGATTATAACTTTGAAAAACAAAACCAATCGTATGATTACGATATGAATCCCAATCACGATCTTTATATTGCTTTGTTGAAATACCATTAATAATCAAATCACCACTATCATAGCGATCTAAACCGCCAATAATATTCAACAAAGTTGTTTTTCCAGAACCACTTGGTCCTAAAATTGCTACAAACTCGCTATCACGAAGATTTAAACTAATATTGTCTAAAGCAACTTGTTTTAAATCTCCTGTAATATATTGTTTTGTAATATTTTTAATTTTAAGCATTTTATTTACCACCTCTTATTTGCCATATTTTATATTCCTTAAATTAACTTATTGTGTATTATTTATTAAATTATAGTTAAAATATATTTTAATTATACTTATTCATCATGCTTTATAAGTATTATCAATTATATAAAATGAGTATTTTACTATATTTTTTTGTTCTTTTATAATAAAAGGTATTAGGAGGTAATTAATATGAAATATATAAAATTAGGTGTTTCTGATTTAAATGTTTCAAGAATATGTTTAGGATGTATGGGCTTTGGTGATGCCTCAAATGGTCAACATTCTTGGACCGTTGACGAACAGACAACTCGTAAAATTATTAAATATGCATTAGATAAGGGAATTAATTTTTTTGATACCGCTATTGCTTATCAAAATGGAACTAGTGAACAATACGTTGGCAAAGCTTTACGTGATTTTGCTAAAAGAGAAGATGTTGTCATTGCTACAAAATTTCTTCCACGCAGTCAAGAGGAATTAGATAATAATGTTAGTGGTCAAGTTCATATTGAAAAAAGTTTAAATCAAAGCTTATTGAATTTAGGTGTTGATTATGTCGATTTATATATTTATCATATGTGGGATTATCATACTCCAATGGAGGAAATCATGGACGGTCTTGATAAAGTTGTCAAAGCTGGTAAAGCTCGTTATATCGGGATTTCAAATTGTTTTGCCTGGCAACTTGCTAAAGCTAATTTTTACGCAAGAGAACATAACATGAGTGAATTTATTTCAATGCAGGGACATTATAATCTTATCGCTAGAGAAGAAGAAAGAGAAATGATTCCATTTTGCCAAAGTGAACAAATCGCCCTTACTCCATATAGTCCTTTAGCAGGTGGAAGATTAGCAAAACAACCAGGAGTTATGACAAAACGTTTAAAAGAAGACACTTATGCTAAATTTAAATATGATCAAACAGCAAAGATGGATCAAGAAATTATTGATCGTGTTTATAAACTAGCTAAAAAACACCAAGTCTCAATGAGTGAAATATCACTTGCCTGGCTACTTACAAAAGTCAGTGCGCCTATTGTCGGTACAACAAAATTAAAACAAATTGATGCAATGGTAAAAGCAACTGAAATTACTTTATCACCTGCAGAAATCAAGTATTTAGAAGAATGTTATCTTCCTCATCCATTAGTTGGTGTTATGGCACAAAACGGTAAGCAAAAAGCTGGTAATGTTGTTTAATTATATTAATGCTTTTTATATATAACAATTATTTGTTATGCTTAAAAAGCATTTTTTATTTGAGAAAGTTTTATTTAAGTGTTATAAATAAAATAAGGAGGTGTCTACATGGAAATACGTGTTTTAAAATATTTTTTAATGGTGGCTAGAGAGGAAAATATTACTAGAGCAGCTAGTCTTTTACATATTACTCAACCAACTCTTTCTAGACAGTTAATTCAATTAGAAGAAGAATTAGGGGTTACATTATTTTTAAGAAATAAACATCGTATTACTTTAACTGAAGATGGTATGTTACTTAGAAGAAGAGCTGAAGAAATTGTATCGTTATCAAAAAAGATTAAAGAAGATTTATCTAATAAAAGCAAAGAATTAACGGGAAAAATATGTATTGGTAGTGGCGAACTAAAAAGTTCCCAATTCTTAGCTGAGCTAATTAATTCTTTTCATCAACAACACCCATTAGTCAAATTTGAAATTTATAGTGGTAATTCTGATAATATCAAAGAACGAATCGACAATGGCTTATTAGATATTGGTTTACTTCAAGAACCGGTTGATATTGCAAAATATAGTTTTGCACGTACGCCATTTAAAGAAAGATGGGGAATTCTCGTTAATGAAAGTTGTAACTTAAGCAAAAAAAATTTAATAAAACCAGAAGATTTAGTAAATGTTCCCGTTATTATGCCACAGCGTGAACTTGTTCAAAATGAATTAAAAAATTGGTTTGGTGATTATGCTGATCAAATTGAAAGTGTCGCAAGTGGCAATTTACTATATAATCAAGCAGCTCTAGCACGTTGTCATATGGGGTGTATTATTACACTTGAGCTTAATTGTACTTATGATGATTTGCACTTTGTTCCGTTTTCACCAAAATTAGAATCAGGTACTGTTTTAGTATGGAAAAAAACACAGTTTTTTTCACCGGCAGCAACCGCTTTTATTCAATTTTCTAGAAATTATATAAAAAACATAAACAATACCTTATAAGCATTATTAATAATATCATATAGGTATTAGACATATAATTTAATAAGATTTACAATATAAGTGTTCAAAAGAACACTTACTTTTTTTATAAAAGGAGGGATTTAATGACCATCGATGAAGCAAGCAAACGTTATAATATTCCCTTAAATATTCTTCATGAATATGAGCGTTGGGGATTATGTAACGCAGTAAAAAAAGTAATGGGTGCCTGGCAATATGATGACACAGATTTAGAGCGTTTAAGCTTAATTATGACATTGCATGATATTGGTTTTGAAAGTTCTGAAATAGAAACATATATGAAACTGCTATTGGAAAAAGAAAATAGTGAAGATCAACGTCTTAAAATACTAGAAGATAAAAGAAGAAATATTTTAGATGATATTCATTTAAAAGAAAAGCAATTAAATTATTTAGATTATCTACGTTATAATATTTATAAATAAGATATAAAATCAGGAGGATAAAATTATGAAAAACTATTATGAAACTGATCCCGAATTTATGGAACGTTTTGAAAACTTTACTTTTAATGAAGTTGTTAATGAACAAGGACAAACATTAGATGATTTCACTCGCTATATGGCAATTATTTCTACACTGCTTGGATGTCAAGGAATTGATGAATATAAACTAACTTTGCCACGCGCTCTCGATGCTGGATTGAGCCCTGTAATGATAAAAGAAATAGTATATCAAGCTGTTGATTATTTAGGAATTGGTCGTGTACTTCCTTTTTTAGATACCACAAATGACATTTTAACTAAACGCGGTATTAAACTTCCATTAGAAAATCAAGCAACAACTACTTTAGAAAATCGCTTAGAAAAAGGAATTGAAGCCCAAGCAGCTATTTTTGGTGAACATATGAAAGAAGCTTGGAAAAATGGCCATATTAACCGTTGGTTAGCTGCTAATTGTTTTGGGGATTATTATACACGTACAGGTTTGGATTTAAAACAACGAGAAATGATTACTTTTTGTTTTTTAGCTGCACAAGGAGGATGTGAACCTCAATTAATTGCTCATGCTAAAGGAAATATGAATTTAGGAAATGATAAAGATTTCTTGATTAGAGTTGTATCCCAATGTCTTCCTTATATTGGTTATCCTCGTAGTTTAAATGCAATTACTTGTATTAATAAGGCTGCTGAATAATTGTTTAAATATTAATAATATAAAAAGGACCGTAAAAATGATTATTAATAAAATATCTTTTATTACTGTCCTTTTTATTATTTATACTTTTTAATTAATCTTCGATAATAAGATAATTGTTTCTGTATGAATTGTATGTGGAAACATATCAAATGGATATAAAACATTACCTCGGTAACCTAATTTAGAAAAATATTTTATATCTCTAACTTGAGTAGTTGGATCACATGATACATAAACTACCTTTTTAGGATTTAAAATCTTGATAGCATCCATAAATTCTTTAGTACTACCACTACGTGGGGGATCCATAATAACACAATCAACACGTTGTTTAGTCTTTGCTAGTTCAACCATAAAATTCGATGCATCATCATTTACAAATTTAATATTCTCTATTTTATTCATTCTTGCATTATTATTAGCATCTTTTATAGCATCTTGATTAAGTTCTACGCCAATAACCTCTTTAGCCTTTTTAGCAGCAACCATACCAATTGTTCCAATTCCACAATAAGCATCAATTACTATTTCATTACCCTTTAATTCCAATAAATCAATCGCTTTATTATATAAAGCCTGACACTGTTCATGATTTATCTGATAAAAAGATTTCGGTGAAATCTTAAAAGTCAAGCCACACAATTCATCAACAATAAACCCTTTACCATATAAAACCTTTTCCTCATTACCTAAAACAATACTTGTCTTTCTTTTATTAACATTTAAAACAACTGTTTTAATACTTGGAAAACTCTTAACTAACTCATTACAAAAATTCTTCGATCCTTTAAATACATTATCATTACATACTAATACAATCATTGTTTGATCTTTAACAATTGCACGACGAATTAAAACATGACGTAATAATCCTCGTTGACGTTTTTCATCATAAATACTTACTCGATATCTTTTTAATAAGCTTTGAATTTTCTTTATTATTAAATCGCTAACTTCTTCATGTAATAAACATCGATTATAAGGAATAATACGATGACTGTTTTCTTCATAAAAACCAAATTCATATTTTTGATTAAAAGCAACAATAATCTTGTTACGATATTCATATGGATATTGCATTCCTTTGATTTTTTCTACTTTATACATATTTAAATTATTATTTTTCAATAAGTCTTTACAATAATTTGTTTTAATTTCTAATTGCTGATTATATTCAACATTAATATATTTACAACTTCCACATTTTCTTTCAATTAAACATTTCATTTTATCACCGCAATCAGTATATCATAAATATATTTATATCAACATAATAAAAAAGATTATTTTCATAATCTTTTTTATACTGCTACTTTTTCTTTTGTTATAGTTTTTTCATTTGGATTTTTATATGTCGGTACTAATTCCTTGATAAATGATCTGATATCTTCTACTTCTTCATATGCTTCTTCTTTTAGATCCTTTAATCTTTCAAAGAATACCTCTTCATTCATTTCGATTGGTTTTCCTATATGAATTAGCTTATTTGGTGTTTCCTGTAATCCTTCTTCTTTCATTAATAGCTCTTCATACAGTTTTTCTCCCGGTCTTAATCCCGTATATTCTATCTTGATATCTACATCTGGCTCAAATCCTGATAGCTTGATCAGATTTCTTGCCATATCTGCTATCTTTACTGGTTTTCCCATATCTAAAATGAAGATTTCTCCTCCTTTTGCATATGCCCCTGCCTGTAAAACTAGTGATACCGCTTCTGGTATTGTCATGAAATAACGGATGATATCAGGATGCGTTACAGTTACCGGTCCTCCTGCTTTGATCTGCTTTTTAAATAGCGGTATTACTGATCCATTTGACCCCAGTACATTTCCAAATCTTACTGCAACAAATTCTGTCTTGGATTTTTTATTGTATGACTGTACGATCATCTCACAGATTCTCTTTGTTGCTCCCATGACATTTGTTGGATTGACTGCTTTATCTGTAGAAATCAAGATAAATCGTTTTGTGTTATATTTATCAGCAGCCTTTACTACATTCAATGTTCCAAAAACATTATTTTTTACTGCTTCATTTGGTGAATCTTCCATCAGTGGTACATGTTTATGAGCCGCAGCATGATAAACGATATCCGGTCTAAAGCGTTTGAATAATGAATCCACTCTTTTAGTATTTCTTACTGATGCTATCATTACTTCCAGATTTAAATCATGATATTTTTCTTTAAGTTCTAACTGAATATCATAAGCATTATTTTCATAGATATCGACAATGATCAGTTGCTTTGGCTTGCTTGCAGCAATCTGACGACATAGCTCGCTACCGATCGATCCGCCTCCACCTGTTACCATGACTACTTTATCTGTTACATAACCCATGATATCTTCTAGATTGACTTCAATTGGATCACGTCCCAGTAAATCTAAAACATCTACTTCTTTAAAATCAGAAATATGAACATTACCATTTAATAACTCATACATACCTGGTAATTTTTTGATCAGACACTTTGTTTCCTTACAGATATTTAAAACATCTGCCAGTTCTTTTTTATCAGCCGAAGGGATAGCTACCAAAATCTCTTCAATGCCAAACTTTTCAGCAGCTTCTGCAATCTTATCTCTTCCACCATAGACTGTAACTCCATGAACACTTCTTCCCTGCTTACTACGATCATCATCAATAAAACACATCACTTGTTTATATACCTGTTTAGAATTGATGATTTCACGATAAATCTTTTCTCCAGCTGACCCCGCGCCAATGATCATAACTTTTTGTAGATCTTTCTTTTCTTTATTATCGATATTAAAACCGATCTTACTGTGCTTTAATCTAAGTAAACGATATAAAAAACGTTCACCACCTAAAAACATCGTCAAGAGCATAAAGTAAATAAAATAACAGCTTCTAGGTAAACTGTTACCGCTAACTTCAAATAAAATAATGTTTGCTAAACTGTCGACAATTGTCGCTAGAACAATATTTTTAAGTTCAATGATCGAAGCAAACTGCCATAAGCTATGATAAAGTCTAAAATACCAGAAGATTGCAATAGCAATAACCAGTATTGGTAATAACACTATAAATAACCGATCTAAGTAATGTGTTGGAATGGGTCCATTAAATCTAAGCAACAACGCCCCATATAATGAAAATATAACACATAAAATGTCAGTCAGTATTAATATTATTCTTCTAGAATTTAATTGCAATTTTTCATTTGTTGCCTTCATTATTATTCTCTCCCCCCTATTTAATTGTATTTGCCCTTTTTATATTTCTCGATATAATATTTCAAAAACATCTTTATTATTATAAATTTCTAGTAATAAATCAAGTCTTTTATTTATTAAAATTTCTTTTTAGACAAAACAAGAAATAATTGACCATTTCTCTACTTTTTA
>ERZ791922.654-NODE-654-length-18971-cov-3.319254_pt1 | contig 18971 bp, 13 predicted proteins | sample MGYA00510134_ERZ791922 | MGnify/ENA primary metagenome ERZ791922 (study PRJEB30046, sample SAMN00792101) | human gut metagenome | study: EMG produced TPA metagenomics assembly of the A metagenome-wide association study of gut microbiota in type 2...
AAATATATTTGGTTCAAATACCGATTGGCTAAGTCAACATGTTAATATCGCTGATTATTTAAGACAGCTAATCTTAGATAATAAATCTATTTTTCCAGATTTTGCTTTTAATCTTGGTGCTGGTCAAAATATATATAACTTTTCATATTATGGCTTATTACGACCGGATATTTTGCTTAGTTGCTTATTTCCTTTTATTGAAATAAAAAATATTATTATTATATATATGATCTTTAACTTAGTTGTAAGTACGAATTTAATGTATTATTGGTTAAAACAAAAACGATTTAATTTTTTATTATGTATTATTGGAGCAATTATGCTATTGTCTTCATCGATTTTATTTCAAAGTCATCGACAAATTATGTTTGTTGATTATATGTCAGGGTTGTTATTAGGATTAATTGCAGTTGATCGATATCTTGAAACTAGAAAAAATAAATTGTTAATTGGCTCGATTGTTTGGATCATTATTAATAGTTATTTTTTTAGTGTCACGGCAATATTTGTAATTTTTAGTTATTATTGTTTTGAAGTTATAAATAAAGATGGTTTTGAAATTAAAGAGATATTACAAATTCTTAAACCGATTATAATTGCAATATTAATATGTAGTGTTTTATTGTTACCGACTGCATATGTAATGTTAGAAAATCATCAAACTAAAGCTGAAACAATAAATTTGATTAATTTATTTATTCCAGATTTTAATTTAAGTGTTTTATTATATGATCCTTATGGATGTGGTTTAAGTTATTTAAGTTTGATTGGACTTATTTTAGGTTTAACGCTTAAAAAAACAAGAAAATTAACTATTTTTATATTATTAATTTTATTTATCCCAATCTTTAAATTTTGTTTAAATGGTTTTTTATATCCGCGAAATAAAATCCTTATGCCATTTATTCCAATAATTATTTATGTTGTAGTAAATGCATTAAATGAATATAAACAAACAAATAAAAAAATAAATATTATTGTATTAATATTATTTATTCTACCAATTGTAATAGTAATAAATAAACCATTAATAGCATTAGATATTGCTATTTGTTTAATTGGAATTATCATCTATTTAAAATTAGATCATCAAGCATTACTTATATTAACGATTATGCCGTTATTAGTAAGTTATACAACTAATCAACAAGAAAGTTATGTTACTAAAAAGACATATAATCAAGTAAATAAATTAAGTAATGTTAAAGTTGAAAACAACTATCGCTATGATTCTTTTAAACAATCATTAAATACAGTAAATCAAGCAAATAATACTTATCGAACTTCGATTTATAGTTCGATAAATAATAACTTATATAATCATTTTTACTACGATGTTATTAAAAATCCTATTAGTATAAGAAATAGAGTGGCATGTATTTCAAATTCAAACATCTTTTTTCAAGGACTATTAGGAGTAAAAACGATCTATAGTGAAGATGTTGTACCGATTGGCTATAACCAAATAAAAACAAATTTATATGAAAATAATAATGTTTTACCATTAGTTTATGCAACTAGTAATAGTTATGATAATAAACAATTCAATGAATTACAATTTCCTGATACATTAGATACTATTTATAATAATGTAATAGTAGAAAATGGAAATAAAGATTATCAAAGTAAAATAAAAAACATTGATTTAAATACGTCAATTAATTATCAAAGTAATAATTTAAAGATAACTAAAATAGATAATGGTTATCAAATTAATACTAAAGATAATGGTAAATTAGAATTGAATTTAAATGAAATCTTAGAAAATAAAATTTTAATTATCGAATTTGATATTAAAGATGTTAAATACATAGAAAAACTTGATACAACAGTAAAAATAAATGGTATAAAAAATAAATTATCTAGTATAAATGCAGCTTATCCAAATAATAATACGCATTTTACATATATTATTAGTCAAAACGAACCTTTAGATAAATTACAATTAGAATTTAGTCATGGTCGATATAGTTTAAAAAATATAAAAACGTATATTTTAGATTATGATGTGATCAAAACTCGTCACAATAATGTCGATGCTTTAAAAGGTGTTTATAATCAAGATGGATTTGTTGCTCGAGGTGAAATTGATGTAAGTGAAGATGGTTATTTAGTTACATCATTTCCATATCAAAAAGGATTTAGTGTTTTAATTGATGGAAAAGAGGTTGAAAGTGAGTGTGTTAATACAGCTTTTTTAGGAACTAAAATTTCTAAAGGTAAACATGATGTAGAAATTGTTTTTAATGCACCAATGAAAAATATTGGATTATGTTTGAGTGTTGGTGGTTTAGTTTTATTTGTAGTACAGGGGAGAAAAAAAGATGAAGAAGGATTTAAAAGAGTTGATTAGTTATATTGTTGTTGGTGGCTGTACAACGTTAGTCAATTTTATTATTTATTGGCTATTAATTAAATTAGTTCATCAAGGATGGTTAGTTGCAAATGTAATATCATGGATAGGTGCTGTGATTTTTGCTTTTTTTGCTAATCGACAATATGTTTTTAAAAGTGAAAATGATGCAAGTAAAGAAGCTTATCAATTTTTTATGCTCAGATTAGCTACTTTGGTAGTTGAAAGTGCATTATTGTTTATATTTATTCAATTGTTTAGTTTAGATGAAATGATCTCAAAGATATTTGTCAGTATTGTTACTGTGGTTTCTAATTATGTATTTTGTAAATTTAGAATTTTTGTTAAAGGAGAAGAGTATGGACAAAATTAGTGTGATTGTACCATGTTACAATGAAGAAGAAGTATTGCCATTGTTTCATCGAGAAGTAACAAAAGAATTGAATAAAATAGATAATATTGATTATGAAATTTTGTTTATTGATGATGGAAGTCATGATCAAACAATTGAAATATTAAGAAATCTTTGTATTAAAGATGATCATTGTAACTACTATTCATTTTCAAGAAACTTTGGTAAAGAAGCTGCCATGTTTGCAGGATTAGAAAAATCAACAGGTGATTATTGTGTGATTATGGATGCAGATTTACAACATCCACCAAAATTATTAGCCCCAATGTATCATGCTGTAAGTCAAGAGGGGTATGATTGTTGTGCGGGTAAAAGAATGGATCGTAGCGGTGAAGGAAGAATAAGGAATTTTTTGAGTAAATCTTTTTATAAAGTGATTCAACGTTTTTCTAAATTTGATATGAGTGATGGTGCTGGAGATTTTAGAATGATGAGTCGTTTAATGGTTAATTCAATTTTAGAAATTAGAGAATATAATCGATATATGAAAGGGTTATTTTCATATGTTGGTTTTGATACAAAATGGATCCCATTTAATAATGTAGAAAGAGTAGCTGGAAGTACAAAATGGAATTTTAAAAGTTTATTTTCATATGCATTAGAAGGTATCTTCTCTTTTTCAACAGCACCATTAAAGTTAGCTGGAATTGTAGGAATAATTTTGTTTATTGGATCGATTTTATTATCGTTATATACAGCTATTTCAACTTTATTATATGGAAATGATGTTAGTGGTTATACTACAATTGTTTGTCTTATTTTATTTTTAAGTGGTACTCAAATGTTATTTATTGCTATTTTAGGTGAATATATTTCTAAAGATTATATGGAAAATAAAGCCAGACCTATATATATTGTAAAAGATAGTAATAAAAAAATGGTGGATAATAAATTAAATAGATTATAACATAGCTAGAGTGTATTTGGTATCTGTTATAGCTGATATTATAGCCTGTTTTATTGGCAAATGGCTTAACAGATACATAAAAAATGACAACAAATAAAAAAGGAACGCTGACACGTTCCTTTTTTACATTCTGTGGCTTAATCACTATTTGCCTAAGCACATTATATATTATGGTAAAAAAAAATCAAGTATTCACAAAACTAATGATGTTTAACAATCAAGTATCATATTTTAGATAATACTGGTTAAATTTTCATAAAGAAATATTTGTTGTAAAAATAAGATATTTTAAAAATAGGTAATGACATAAAAAATACGTTAATGATGTCATTAAAAAAGAATTATTAAGGTGATTTATCAATAACTAATATTTTTATAGTATAATATTTATAGGAAGAATTTACTATATTTACTACGATATTTATCTTATAGAAAGACGTTAATATATGATAATAACTAAGTTTTAAGGATTTAATATTATCTTGATAGAAATTAAGAGGAGGTGGAAAAATGAAGACAGTAAATAAATTAATTATAGCATTAATAGTCGTATTATTTTGTTTTATTGGTATACATTTTTTAACAAAAACAGATGAACAAAAAGCAGTAAATGTCGATATTAATAATGAACTATTAGAAGATAGCGTAGGGGTTGGTATGAGTGAACTTGATTATGTTTCGCAAAAATATGTCATATTTCATGATTATTATGGGCTATTTGTTTATGATATAGAGAATCGCTTAATATATCGTGCGCTAGATTTAAAATATTATGATATGGATAGTACAAATGGTGATCAAACATGTAATATATATTTTGATAATAACTATATATATTTATCTAATGGCAATAAAACTATGCGATATAATATTCACAAAAATACAATAAAACAGATTGATTCTTTAGATAATCTTTCTCTAAATAAGTCAATTAAAAATACTGCTGACTTTGAAAAATACATCCCAGATTATAAGGGCAATGAAGGAATGTTTAGCAGCAATTCATGTTATTTTCAAAAGCAACTTGTCTATTTAAAATCTGAAACCCTTTTAATAAAGGATATTGAGTTAGTGATTGATGATTTTGTAAATAATACAACTAAATTTATGTATGTTTTTGATAAAAATATAACTGAAAATTAATAATTATTTATAATTAAGTATTTAGTGTTAAGAAATTTAGATTTAATTCAAGATAATTTTATCTAGGGGATATATTCCCCTTATATGTTTTATAAAATAAAAAAATTAACAAAATAACTCTTTATATAATGAGTTATTTTGTTAAACTTAATTTTATTTCCAATTTTTGTAACTAATCCAATTTTCATAAGGAAACATATGTTTTAAATTATGGCATACTTTTTTTTGTGATTTATAATATTTAATTAAATCATTTTTTTGTTTTAATGTTTTTTTATTGTAAGTAGGAATCATAGGTAAAACAGGATTGTTTTTTTGATAATAATTTCCAAAGTATTTTAAGTTATCTGTTTGTTTAAGATTTTTTACAATGTTTGTAACAATTGCACTAGTCATTTTATGGTGCTGATGACCATATTCTCCTTTAGGATTATGAGTAACAATTGTTTTAAATTGTTTCTTAGATAATAAATATTTTAAATCATTGATAATATTTTTGTATGATGTTTTCCAATCATCTCGTTTATTATTTGTTTTATCAGGATAATCAAGAATAATACCCTGATTATGTGTTTTATTCATCACCTCATTAAATTCTTTTTCTCTAGTCTTGTTATTGCCATTAGTTAAACAAATCACTAGATATTTATCTTTAAGTAAATGGCCGCCACCCCAAATTGTTTCATCATCTGGATGAGCAACAATCATAATGTTTTGATATGTATCAATATCAATTTGATCAAAAATTTGTTGATGGATAATACTGTTATTTGATAAATCAATATTTGTATATCCATTTAAAAGAATTAAACATAATAATATTATTTTTTTCATATTTAAATTTTATCATGATTGCAAATTAATGTAATAAAGGCTTTCTTAAAAATACTTAAGATTAAATAAATTATTTTTAAACTATTTTTATTTTATTTAATGAATGATAAAATATAATAAACAGAGCAATTATTGTAAAGGAGATAAAATGAAATTATATTATAAAGGTAAATATGATTTAAATCCTGAATCATTACCTCATGGAAATCATAAACCAGGAGCAGTTATGTTTAAAGAACCTAAAGATAGTAAAACTTTATCGTTACTTTTAACTAAAATAAGTATAATAATTATTGTTGTATTAGGAATTATTGCAATTATTCGATGTAAAAATTATTTAACAAATTCTTTTTGGCAAATAATTTCTGGTTGTATTGCACCAATATTAATAATCTTTCCCCATGAGATATTGCATGCTATTTGTTTTAAAGAGGATGTATATTTATATACAAATTTAGCACAAGGAATGTTATTTGTAACCGGAGTTGAGCCGATGAGTAAATCAAGGTATGTTTTTATGTCGTTATTACCAAATATTGTTTTTGGTTTGGTTCCTTATATTATTGGATTAATATTTCCAAATTTGATTTTCTTTGTTGTGTTTGGAATCATCTCAATTAGTATGGGAGCAGGAGATTATTATAATACATATAATGCTATAACCCAGATGCCAAAAGGAGCAAAAACATATTTGTATCAATTTAATTCTTATTGGTACATGCCATAATTTAAATAAACCTTCAGTCGATCTTAATTGTGTAAAAACATAGGGAGTACGACAGAATAAATTTAGCAAATAAACAAAATACACATTGTATTTATACAATTAATATGATAATTTAAAGATATAGAGATAATTTAAGATAATTATTTATTTAATTAATACCTGTTAACGGGTTTATAATCTGATCATTATATGAAATGTAAATAATCGTTTGATTTGGGAGCATTGGAAAGAGTTTATGGTTTATAATCTGATCATTATATGAAATGTAAATTGACGACGGCAATACATTTGAATATGGACAAGTCGTAGTTTATAATCTGATCATTATATGAAATGTAAATCGAGTTATTCCCACTGGAGCTCCAAATTTATCCATGGTTTATAATCTGATCATTATATGAAATGTAAATAAAAACATCACTGATACAGTATTTAACACATTATCGTTTATAATCTGATCATTATATGAAATGTAAATGGTCTTATAAGAATGTAGCATTTGTCTACATTCTTTGTTTATAATCTGATCATTATATGAAATGTAAATTTCAAGAAACAAAAGCACCTGAAGGGTATCTGCTTGAGTTTATAATCTGATCATTATATGAAATGTAAACCGTTTGTTATAAAAAATATGAAAGGAATTTCAAAAGTTTATAATTTAATCAGTAACATCGTGGCTAGAAAGAAAACTATTCTTGAAAGTAAGTGCATGTAAAACAAAGGTTGTACGTCCAATGAAAGGACAATTCTTATGATTTACCTTTTATAAGGACAGCCAAGGGTGGAAATGCAGACTAACAAAAAATAGAAAGAAATGCCTGTATTCAAAGATACAAAAGCATCTAATATAAAAGAAAACATGCAGTTTCAAGACTGCTTTCAATAATATTTAGGAGAGTAAACCAAATAGTAAGAGGATGGATAAACTATTTTAAGATAGGAAGCATAAAGGTATTTCTAGATAAGTTAGGATAATGGCTACGTCATAAGATATGATATATCATTATCAAGCAATTGAAGAAACCCAAAACAATCTATAGAAATCTAATGGTATTAAATACAAAATATAAATGCAGATTTAAGCAAGAAGATATATATAAATGTGCAAATCAAGATTAGAGTGGTATAGGAGAAATAGGTTAGATGTGGTAAACTTCATATTATCACCAACAGTTCTTGGCAAAGAGAAAGGGGGATAGACCGGGTATAGTCTATCCCTTAGAATACTATCTTAAGAGTTTGTGAATCAATATAAATATAGAACTAAATACAAGAATCATACGTTCGGTTTAACGGAAGGGGTAGTAAATCTAGAATTTACTCCTCTATCTTATTAGGAGAATTTGTAAAGATATTGAATATAATAATATAGTAAAAAAGGTTATGAACTAGCATCAATGAATAATATTTGTAAAAATGCAGCAATATCAAAAGGAATTATTTATCATTATTTTAAAGATAAAGATGAATTATATCTGGCTTGTATTCAAGAGTGTTATAGGGCATTGTATGATTTTTATTTAAAAGATGGTAAAGCATTTCTTTTAAATGGAGATGTTCAATTATTGATGGAAATGAGAATGAATTTTTTTAAAAATTATCCAGTTTATAGAGGTTTGTTTTTTCAGGCGTTATTAAATACACCACAAAGATTAAAAAAAGAAGTAGAAGATTTGAAAGAATCGATAAAACAATTGCATTTTGAGATATATTTAAATTATTTAAAAAAGCTTAAATTACGGGATAATATAACTATTGAACAATCAATTAAGTATTTAGATATAATGCAAAATGCATATAATGATTATTTTAGAAAACAAATTGAATCAAATTTAGATTTTGAAACATTGATTGATGAACATGAAAAATTAATTCCTAAATGGATTGATTTAATGATGTATGGAATTGCAAGGGAAGAGATAGAATGATTGAGTTAATATTAGTGTTAGTTACTTTTATAGGTGCAGTTATTATTGGAAAGTTGGTATCTAAACTTAAATTACCAGAAATTTTAGGATGGTTAATTGCAGGGATGCTTTTAGGACCGCATGCTTTAAATGTTTTAAATCAAGGAATTATGGATATGGAGATTTATCAAGATGTCGTGCATATTTTTGAATGTGCTGTTGGTTTGATGATAGGAACCGAACTTGTTTGGAAAAAAATAAAAGCAGCGGGAAGTCAAATTATGATTACAACTTTGACGCAATCACTAGGAACTTTTTTAGTTGTATCATTGGTATTTTCGATTTGTTTTTATTTCATGGAAATACCGTTATATCTTGCGTTTATTTTTGGTGGAATTGCTTTGGCGACAGCTCCAGCACCGGCTTTATCAATTGTTCGCGAATTTCGTACTAACGGACCAGTAACTAAAACATTAATTCCAATGGCAGTGTTGGATGATATGGTTGGTGTAGTAGTATTTTTTACTGTTATTTCAATTGTAAGTGGACATCTTTCTACTGGAGCAATGCCTTCTTATATGATTTTTTTAATTGTTTTATTACCATTAGTTATTGGAGCTTGTGTTGGTTTTATAAGTGGTTTGATTATGAAAAAAACTAAAGATACAAAAAAACAATTTATTAATTTAATTATCTCAATTTTAATAACATCAATAATAGGAATAATTGTTAATGATTATGTTTTACCAGAACCAATTATGAATTTTATGTTGATGGGTATGGCTTATTCTACTGTTATTGCAAATATACTTGACCAAGATGAGTTGACTATATTGGTTAAAAAATTTAATCCGATTTTATCAGTTTCTATGATTCTTGTAATATTAAATTTAGGTGCTCCCCTTGACTATCATTTAATATTTGGAGCAGGAATCTTTAGTGCAATTTATATTTTAACTAGAGCTTTTGGAAAATATTTTGGGGCAAGATTTGGTGCAACAATTACCAAATGTCCAGAAACTGTAAGGAAATATTTAGGTTTTACGTTGTTGCCACATTCTGGAGTATCCCTTGTTTTTACAGGAATTGCTGTTTCATCGTTAGCAACACCAGCACCTGAATGTGCTAAAATTATTCAAGGAACAATAGCATCAGCTGCAGTTATTAATGAAATCATTGCAGTAATTATGGCTAAAAAAGGTTTTGAATGGGCAAATGAATTTAATGCAATTGAAAAATAAAGCGTATGCGAAGTTAACTACTTCGCATATTTTATTTTTTCTAGTTAAAAATACGGATGTTGCGATTGGAAATAATATAGTGTAGAATGTATGTAATAATTGCACCATTTTAGATAGTTTAAAATGATTTTTGTATTTAAGGAGGATACTATGGGATATAGTGAGGTAATTGAATTTGTTCAAGAAAATAATATTGAATTTATTAAATTAATGTTTTGTGATATAACGGGGGTTACTAAAAACATTATTATTAGTGCAAAAGAGGTAAAAAAAGCTTTTGAATATGGGATTTCATTCGATGGTTCAAGTATTAAGGGGTTTGCAAATCTTGAAAAATCAGATTTGATCTTAATGCCAGATCCAACTACTATCAACGTTATACCATATAGTCCATATGAAGGAATGATGGTAGGTTTTTTCTGTGATATCCTTACACCTGATTACAAACCATATGAATTTGATAGTCGTTTGATTTTAAAAAATGCTGTTAATAAATGTTTAGAATATGGATTCGAACCAAAAATTGGAACAGAATGTGAATTTTATTTATTTCAAACTGATGAAAAAGGGAATCCAACTAATGAACCAATTGACCAAGGCGGATATTTTGATATTTATCCTTTAGATAAAGGTGAAAAAATAAGACGTGAGATATGTTTAAGAATGGATGAAATGGGTTTAGATACTGAAACCTCTCACCATGAAAACGGACCAGGTCAAAATGAGATAGATTTTAAATACAGTGATGCTCTTTATGCTGCTGATTATTTTTTGATCTTTAAAAATATTGTTGAAACAGTTGCTGTAATTAATGGCTTACATGCATCATTTTTACCTAAACCATTAATAAATGAAAGTGGAAATGGTTTACATATTAATCTTTCACTTACTAAAGATGGTCTAAATATTTTTAATCCCGAAAATTCTAATAATTATCAATGCGCTAAATATTTTATTTCTGGAATTTTAAATAGAACAATCGAAATGATGGCATTTTTATGTTCAACTGCTAACTCATATCAACGTTTAGGTGAATTTTCAGCACCAAAGTATGTAAGTTGGTCACATCAAAACAGATCACAATTAATCAGAATTCCGGCAGCTAGAAAAGAATTTTCAAGAGTCGAATTAAGGGTTAGTGATCCTGTTATCAATCCATATATTGTTTTTGCACTTGTTATTAATGCTGGTTTAAAGGGAATTGAAAATCAAGAAGAATTAGTAGATGCAATTGACTTAGATCTATATAATTTAGAAACTAATAATATTCATTTAAAAAAATTACCAGCAACTTTAAATGATTCGTTAGAAATTATGAAAAATAGCAGTTTTATTAAAGAAGTTCTTGGTGAAAAATTAGTAGAAAAATATTATTTAATAAAAAAATCATAATTAATTAGGAGGTGATAAAGTGAATGGGATATTAGTAATTTGTTGTGAGCATAAAAATTTATTAATGATAAAAGAAGTATTATTTAAGCTTAAATCACAAAATATTTTTTATGTCGAAAATATTGATAAAGCTAAAAAAATGATGCTTGAACAACATTTTGAATTAATAATCGTTGATTCTACTTTATCATCAAAAAACTATATTGATTTTGTAAAAAATGTTATTAAAGTTACTAATAGTCAAGTACTATTAATGTTAAAAAGCGAATTTTATGAAAATATCGCTTATGAATTAGAACAAATGGGAATATATACTTTAGCTAAACCGTATAATCGTACAACATTATTTAATGTTTTAAGAATGTGTAGTGTTTCAATTAGAAATATTAATAAAGTAAAAAATGAAATCAATAAATTACAAAAACGTCTAGTAGCATTAAAATTAGTAAATCAGGCTAAACTTATCTTAATTCAAAAATTTAATATGAATGAAGATGAAGCTCATCATTTTATTGAAAAAAAAGCAATGGATTATCAAACAACTAAAATTATTATCGCAAAAAAAATAATTAATAAATATGGATAAATTTATTGACAAATAAGTTATTACAGTGTAGAATGCCACGTAGAAAGACAAAGGCGTCTTTAAGAAATACCTTTTTAAGGTTATCTTAAAGTCGCCTTTTTTCTTGTAAATCATAAAAAGGAGATGATAGATTTTGACAAAATACATATTTGTAACAGGTGGGGTAGTATCAGGCCTTGGAAAAGGAATAACAGCTGCTTCATTAGGAAGATTGCTAAAAGCTCGTGGACTTAAAGTGGCTTCACAAAAATTAGATCCCTATATAAATGTTGATCCAGGAACAATGAGTCCTTATCAACATGGTGAGGTTTATGTTACTGAAGATGGAACAGAAACTGATTTAGATTTAGGTCACTATGAAAGATTCATTGATGAAAATTTGGATAAATATTCAAATTTAACAACAGGTAAAGTTTATTGGAATGTTTTAAATAAAGAAAGACAAGGAAAATACTTAGGTTCGACAGTTCAAGTAATTCCTCATATTACTAACGAAATTAAAGAATTTGTTTATAATGTTGGTAAAAGCTCAAATGCTGATGTAGTAATTACTGAAATTGGAGGAACGACTGGTGATATTGAATCACAGCCATTTTTAGAAGCAATTAGACAAATATCATTAGAAGTAGGTAAAGAAAATAGTATTTTTATTCATGTAACATTAGTTCCTTTTATCAAAGGATCTAACGAACATAAGTCAAAACCTACTCAACATTCTGTTAAAGAACTTCGAGGTATGGGAATTAATCCTGATATTATCGTGCTTCGTTGTGATGAGCCATTAGAAAAATCAATTTTTCAAAAGATTGCATTATTTTGTAATGTAAAATTAGAAAATGTTATTGAAAATATCACTTTACCAAATTTATATGAAGCCCCAATCATGCTTGAACAATCAAATTTTTCTAAAGTAGTATGTGATGAGCTTAATTTAAAAACGCCGGAACCTGATTTAAAAGAATGGCAAGAAATGGTAGAAAAAATAAAAATGCGACCATTTGCAATAAATATTGGTTTAGTAGGTAAATATGTTTCATTACATGATGCTTATTTATCAGTCGTGGAAGCTTTAAATCATGCTGGATATTATCATAATAGCCATGTTGAAATTCATTGGATTGATTCGGAAATGATTAATGAAGCTAATTATCAAGAAAAATTAAAAGATTTAGATGGTATTATTATTCCTGGTGGTTTTGGTGATCGTGGTATTGAGGGAATGATTTTAGCGTGTAAATATGCTCGAGAAAATAACTTACCATATTTTGGAATTTGTTTAGGAATGCAAATTACAGTTATTGAATATGCACGCAATGTTCTTGGTTTAAATGAAGCTGACTCAAGAGAATTTAATGAAAATGCTAAAGATAAAGTAATTGATTATATGCCAGGACAAAATGATGATATTGATAAAGGTGGTACGTTAAGACTAGGAGCTTATCCATGTATACTAAAAGAAAATAGTATGATTAAAAAGTATTATGGAATAAATAATATTAGTGAAAGACATCGTCATCGTTATGAATTTAATAATGATTATCGTGATCTTTTTGAAAAAAATGGTCTTGTTTTAAGTGGGATTTCACCTGATGGTAGACTAGTTGAAACAGTTGAATTAAGCGATAAACCGTTTTTTATTGGGGTTCAATTTCATCCAGAATTTAAAAGTAGACCTAATCGTGCGCATCCTCTTTTTGTGGGATTTATTGAAGCAGCATTAAAGTATTCAATGGGAGGTAAATAATGGCTATTAACGAAGAATGTGGAGTTTTTGGTGTATATTCGCCAAATAAAAGTGATCTTGTAAATATTGTATATTATGGATTGTATGCTTTGCAACATCGAGGTCAAGAATCTTGTGGTATTGTTGTAAATCAAGATGGTGTATTTTACAGTCATAAAGATTTAGGTTTATTAAATGATGTGTTTTCTAAAGATAAATTAATGAATTTTCCTGAAGCAAATATGGCAGTTGGTCATGTTCGTTATGGAACGACTGGGAAAACCAATCGTAATAATTGTCAACCAATTGAAGTAAATCATCAAAAAGGAAAAATGGCTTTGGCTCATAATGGCAATTTAAGTAATGCTTTTGAATTACGTAATGAGTTAGAATTATCGGGAGCAATTTTTCATTCAACAAGTGATACCGAAACAATTGCTTATATCGTTACTAAAGAAAGACTGAAAACTAATACGATTGAAGATGCTTTAAGTCAAGCCATGAATCAATTAGATGGAGCCTATTCATTGATTTTAATGTCTTCACAAAAATTAATCTGTGCTCGTGATCCTTATGGTTTTAGACCACTTTGTTATGGTATAAACGAAGATGGGATGTATGTCGTTGCTTCTGAAAGCTGTGCTTTAAAAGCAGTTGGAGCTAGTTTTGTTAGAGATATTGAACCTGGAGAAATTGTTATTTTTAGTGAAGATGGCGTAGTTTCTAGAAAAGAACATTGCAAGACAAAAAAGAAAAAAACATGTATTTTTGAATATATCTATTTTGCTAGAGGAGATTCAGTTATTGATGGTATTTCGGTTCATCATTCAAGAAAAGAAGCTGGAAGACTTTTAGCAAAATATCATCCTGTTGATGGCGATGTTGTAATTGGTGTTCCTGATTCGGGAATAGATGCTGCCCTTGGATATAGTCAAGAATCTAAAATCCCTTATGAAATTGGTTTTATTAAAAATAAATATATTGGACGAACATTTATTTCGCCAGGACAGTCTTCAAGACTTAATCAAGTTAAAATCAAATTAAGTGTTATTGAAGAAAATGTTCGAGGTAAAAGAGTTATTTTGATTGATGATTCAATTGTTCGCGGAACAACTAGTGGCTTGATTGTTAAGTTATTAAAAGAAGCAGGGGCCAAAGAAGTTCATATGCGTATATCTTCACCGCCATTTTTATATCCGTGCTATTACGGTACTGATATTGATTCTAGTGAGCATTTAATTGCCTGTAAACATAGTATTGAAGAAATTGGAAATATTATTGGTGTTGATTCACTTGGGTATTTACCGGTTAATGAACTTAAATCATTAATTAATAGTGAGGATTATTGTAGTTCATGTTTTGATGGTAATTATCCAACTAAAATACCTAGTGATACAAGAAAAGATCGTTTTGAAAAACCGTTATTAAAAGAAAAGTAGAGAGGTAAATATGGAATATAATAAAAAGATAATTTTAGAAGATGGTAGTGAATATTATGGCAGAAGTTTTGGTGCCGATAATGAACGAGTTTGTGAAATCGTTTTTAATACATCAATGGTAGGATATCAAGAAATTATTTCGGATCCTTCATATACATATCAAGCAGTAGTCATGACTTATCCGCTAATTGGTAATTATGGAATAAATGATGATGATTTTGAAACTTCGATTCCTACAATTGGAGGTTTAATTGTAAGAGAATATAATGATTTTCCATCAAATTTTCGTAGTTCGTCAACGCTTTTTAAAATAATGGAAAAATATCATATTCCAGGTATTTATGGAGTTGACACTAGAAAAATCACAAGGTCAATTAGAGAACTTGGAAGTAGAAAAGTATTAATAACATCAATTGATACGACATTAGAAAAAGGTTTAGAAATTTTAAAAAATAGTGAGATTTTACATGATGCTGTTAGTAAAGTAAGTACTAAACAAATATGGCATAGTGATGTTGAAAATGAAAAATATCATGTTGTGGCAATTGATTGTGGAATTAAACACAATATTATTAGATCTTTAAATAAATTAGGATGTAAAGTTACGATCGTTCCTTACAATACAACTTCCAGTGAGATTGAAAAACTGAATCCTGATGGAATCTTTATTTCAAATGGTCCTGGCGATCCTCAAGATGTGATGGTAGTAGTTAATACAATTAGAAATTTAATAGGGAAATACCCAATTTTTGGAATTTGTTTAGGACATCAAATTATTAGTCTTGCATATGGAGCAAAAACTTACAAAATGAAATTTGGTCATCGTGGAGCTAATCATCCAGTTAAAAATTTATTTACAAATAAAGTCGAAATTACTTCACAAAATCATTCCTATGCCGTAGATAATGATAGTCTTAAACAAACCGCTTTAGAGATTACGCATATTAATTTATTAGATAATACAATTGAAGGTATAAGATCACTTAAAGATAAAGTCTTTAGTGTACAATATCATCCTGAAAGTGCTCCAGGACCTCAAGATAGTGCCTATTTATTTGATACATTTATTCAATTAATGGAGGAAGAAAAAAATGCCTAAAAGAACAGATATAAAAAAAGTTTTAGTAATTGGTTCAGGACCGATTGTCATTGGGCAAGCAGCTGAGTTTGATTATGCGGGAACACAAGCATGTTTAGCGTTAAAAGAAGAAGGGTATGAAGTAGTACTATGTAACTGCAATCCAGCAACAATTATGACAGATACAACTATTGCAGATAAAGTTTATATGGAACCACTAACTTTGGAATTTATCGCTAAAATCATTCGTTATGAACGTCCCGATGCTATCTTACCTGGAATTGGTGGTCAAACAGGGCTAAATCTAGCAATGCAATTAGAAAAAAAGGGAATCCTAAAAGAATGCCAAGTTGAATTATTAGGAACAAGAAGTAAAAGTATTGAACAAGCTGAAGACCGTGAGTTATTTAAAGAATTGTGTACTAGTTTAAATGAACCAGTATTACCATCAGATATTGCAAATTCAATTGAAGAAGGAATTGAAGTGGCAAAGAAAATCGGTTATCCGGTAGTTTTAAGACCAGCCTTTACACTTGGTGGAACTGGTGGTGGATTTGCTGATGATGAAAAAGAATTAAAGGGTTTAATAAAACATGCATTAACATTATCACCAACTCATCAAGTATTAATTGAAAAAAGTATTAAAGGTTATAAAGAAATTGAATATGAAGTAATTAGAGATAAAAATGATTCAGCAATTACAGTATGTAACATGGAAAACTTAGATCCCGTAGGAATTCATACCGGGGATTCAATCGTTGTATGTCCTTCACAAACATTGACTAATAAAGAATATCATATGTTAAGAGACAGTGCTTTAAAAATCATTAGAGCATTAAAAATTGAAGGTGGCTGTAATGTTCAGTTTGCTTTAGATCCTAAGTCATTTCAATACTATTTAATTGAAGTAAATCCTCGTGTTTCTCGTTCAAGTGCCTTAGCTTCAAAAGCAAGTGGTTATCCAATTGCTCGAGTATCAGCAAAAATTGGAATTGGGATGACGCTTGATGAAATCATGCTTGCTAATACACCAGCCTTATTTGAACCAGCATTAGATTATATTGTAACTAAAATGCCAAGATTTCCATTTGATAAATTTGCGGATGCCAATAATTCATTAAATACCCAAATGAAAGCTACTGGTGAAGTCATGGCTATTGGTAGATCATTTGAAGAAAGTTTATTAAAAGCAATTCGTTCACTAGAAATTGGATTAGAGCATATTTATAATAGTAAATTTGATGAATATAGTAATGAACAATTATTAGAGTATATTAAAATTGGTACTGATGATCGTATTTATGCAATTGCGGCTTTATTAAGAAATAAGATTGACATAAATACAATTGCTAATCTTACCGCAATTGATATGTTCTTTTTAAAGAAAATAGAAAATATTATTGAACAAGAAATTAAATTAAAAGAAAATCCATTAAATATTGAAATTCTTAAAGAAGCTAAACAAATGGGCTTTAGTGACAAAATAATTGGTCAATATTGGCATCAAAATGAACTTGACATTAGAAACTTAAGAAAAGAAAACAATATTTTACCAGTATATAAAATGATCGATAGTTGTGCTTCAGAGTTTTCTAGTTATATTCCATATTTTTATTCAACATATGAAGATGAAAATGAATCAATTGTTTCTAAAAAAGAAAAAATTATTGTTCTAGGATCTGGTCCAATTCGAATTGGTCAAGGGGTTGAATTTGATTATTCAACAGTTCATGCCGTTTCAACAATTAAAAATGCAGGTTATGAAGCAATTATTATTAACAACAATCCAGAAACAGTGTCAACTGATTATACATGTTCTGATAAATTATATTTTGAACCACTATGTGTTGAAGATGTAATGAATATCATTGAACTAGAAAAACCAATTGGTGTGATTGCGACTTTAGGAGGACAAACAGCCATCAACTTAGCCAATCCATTAAGTGAATTAGGTGTTAAGTTAATTGGAACTGATTGTACAGGAATTGAAAGAGCTGAAAATCGTGATGTTTTTGAAAAATTACTTGATAAATTAAATATTCCTCAAGCTAAAGGAAAAGCTGTTACTAATGTTTTTGATGGTTTAGAGGTTGCTAGTGAAATTGGATATCCAGTTTTAGTAAGACCAAGTTTTGTACTTGGTGGAAGAGCAATGCAAATTATCAATAACGATGAACAGTTAAAACATTATTTAAAAACAGCAGTAGAAATCGATGAAGATAAACCGGTTTTAGTTGATAAATATATTAGAGGTAAAGAAGTTGAAGTTGATGCTATTTGTGATGGTAAAGATGTATTTATTCCTGGAATCATGGAATTAGTTGAAAGAACTGGAATTCATTCTGGGGATTCAATTAGTGTTTATCCAACTTTTAGTATCAGTGAAAAGGTAAAAGATACGATTAAAGAATATACTACTAAATTGGGATTAGGAATTGGTATTATTGGTTTATTTAATATCCAATTTATCGTTGATAAGGATGAAAATGTATATATTATTGAAGTAAATCCTAGATCATCAAGAACAGTACCATTTTTATCAAAAGTTACTAAATATAGTTTAGCTGATATCGCTACATATGTTATTTTAGGAAAAAGTTTAAAAGACCAGGGTATTATCGAAATGTCACCTGAACACGCTAAAAAGTATTATGTAAAAGTACCAACATTCTCATTTTCTAAATTAAGTGGGATGGACACTTACCTATCACCAGAAATGAAATCTACTGGTGAAGCGATTGGTTATGACAAAAAACTACATCGTGCAATGTATAAAGCCTTAATTGCTTCAGGAATGTCAGTAGCTAATTATGGAACGATTTTTGTTACAATTGCTAATGAAGATAAAGAAGAAGCATTACCATTAATCAAAAGATTCTATGATATGGGATTTAATATTGAAGCTACTGTCGGTACAGCTAATTTCTTAAAAGAAAAGGGAATAAAAACAAGAATTAGAAAGAAAATTAGTGAAGGCAGCGATGAAATCCTAGAATCAATTCGTGCTGGTTATGTAAGTTATGTAATTAATACTCGTTCAACGATGTCATCACCTTCATCAAATAGCGATGGGGTAATTATTAGACAATGTGCAATTCAAAATGGAGTAACGGTGTTAACATCTTTAGATACTGTAAAAGTAATTTTAGATGTTTTAGAAGAGACAACGATTAGTATTTCTAAAATAAGCGATTAGAGAAACTTTTGTTTCTCTTTTTGTGTTATT